>Ga0307515_10024165_pt1 | contig 10601 bp, 4 predicted proteins | sample 17_EM_MG_FD_194513 | JGI IMG/M metagenome (GOLD analysis project Ga0307515, IMG submission 194513) | Populus trichocarpa ectomycorrhiza microbial communities from riparian zone in the Pacific Northwest, United States - 17_EM | ecosystem: Host-associated > Plants > Roots > Unclassified | place...
CGTCTATAATAAAGGCTAAGCTATAAAGTCCTAACTTAAAAAAGCTTAACACAGAATTAACTCCCTTAAGACACTTAAACTATATATTAAACAATGCGAACAGTAAGCCCTCATATATACTAAGACTATATAAAACCTAAGCTTTTAGATTAATACACTTACCAAGACTATTGCTGATAAGAACCCCACTACTAGCTCCCCTCTTTTAACTAAGCCCCGTAGAAAAAAGCGTAAAGCAAAAGATCCAACCCCATTTAATGGTAAGGGATCACTAATTAAAAAGCAAGAAAATTTTAAAATATAGGAAATAAAAATCTAAGGCGTTTTCTAGAGGGATGTAAAGTGCTTTAAGACCCTAATAGACGAAATCCTCTATATATTAGATATGCTAACGGATAAAGCTTATAACTATGTTAAATATGGCCTTAACACGCTACGTATATACCCAAACAACCTAAGTAAATAAACCTTTTCTAACCGAGAGTCTATGTTTATATATATAAGAGGACACTATAAGACCATAGATATAACCCAAGCGGCCAAAAATAAGTTGGATACCTTAAGCTAAGGCGAGCGTAACTACTGGTCCTAGAAAGTAGAGCTTAATAAGTTAATAATTAAAGCAAACAAGACTAAGGAACAAAAAGTGGATTTGCTTAAGAAGAATATTTCCTCTAAGATAAAGGACCTAGCCTTTACCCTTAGCCGTAAAATCGGCGATGCTAACTATAAAGGCTAAAGTAAGCAGATGGATGTGTTTACTTATAACCTATAGAACTATACCTACTATACTAAGTTAAATACCGCTAAGCTAAGTGCCGCTAGCGGCTATTAACCTATATTACTGTAGAATGACCCAATAGACCTAGACGCTATTAAGTTTAGTAGCGGTAGTAATAGCCTCCCTAATAACGTTTAAAGATATTACATAAATAACAGACTCTATATAGCGTGTGGTTAATCTAGCTACTAAAAAGATGCTTATAACCCCTAGCAAAACCCAAATCCCCTTCTAATACTACTGCGCCAATCCCCCCCTAGCCGCGGCGGATTTTTTAACAGAGGGGATAGTAATTAAGGCGGTAACCACGGATAAGGACGTGGGTTCGGATACAGAAACCTACCCCTGCAATTCCCTTCCCTAATATAGCCCTAGCCGATGGTCCCATACGCGAACTACGGATAAGTACTTCGTGTTACTACTAACCGCGAGACCGGCCATATTATTGGCGAAGTACCCCCTAGCATATATACACTGTTAGAGACTAACACGTTAAGATATACCAGCTAAGACTATAGCTACTAGCCAAGCCCTATAACGCAGCCATTAAAAGGCTAACCCTTAAACTAAGTCGCCTCTAAGGGTTAGAACCATATAGGGAGGAGAATAAAAGGATTAGATCTATGCTACTAGATTAGTTAGACCTTATTCTAAACTAGCTGCTATTTAATTTTAGAACAGTAAACAATAATAGAAATTCTATCCTTATTTAGACTTACCTCTCCTTACTGCGCAACCTACTCCTAGAAGTTCTTATCAAAATAGTAAGCCTTATTAATAGTAGTAGTATAGCACTAGCGTTTGCAGACGAAGACTTGCTTATAAAGAAGCATAATATTACAATAAAAAGACTCCTAGTCACAAAACCACTCCGCCTTACTAATGGACTCCGATCCAGTTTTATTACCCATTACTTTACAGTAAAAATGATAATTGGCCACTATACAGAATCTATGCTTTTCTACGTTATAAAGTTATCACCCTTAACACCAGTAATTCTTAGAATACCCTAGCTTAAAAAGTATAACCTAAGCATAAACTTCCCCGTTCTAGGGCTTAAGTTTAACTCTAATTACTACGCATATAACTATCTCCCATGGCACATCCCTAATTATAACCAAGTAGCACCATACGGACGTATTACACGGCCAATACTTAAATACCGTCAGCTAATAGTAAAAGAGGTACCTAATACTAGTGAGCCAATATATACAGTAAACAAAACAGAGATTCTAGAAGACTAGACCACCACCCTACCCCTAAGAAATACCGCCCTACCCCTAAGAATATAAACACCGCCAGAACCACAAGTCCCCCGTATACACCCGCTTAACCTAGGCCAGCCAATAAGATACCCAACTCTAAGTCATTTGCTATATATATACGACCACACGTATAACAGCCAAAGGCGTTATAGCCAAGACCGAAACTAGAGCAATTAAGACCTCCCCCCCGCAACGCCTAACCTTATATCTATCTCCCGCGTATACCATATAGGGCCGCTGCCGTGTTTCTGCCCCCTAGGGCCGACCAAGCCGCGCTAGTTTAGCTATAGCACCGGAGAACCAAACACGCCCCAAACTAGACGACATTAGATACACTTATGCTATCAATTTTACCTAGTTCTATAAACAAAAAGGCATAAAGGTAATAAAGATCCATATGGCGGAGCTAGTAGAACTAGTTAAATAAGAAGAACACCAACAGCTGCTTAAAGAGCTACCTATAGGCCTAATAGAAGTACCGAACCTGTTAGAAAAGTCTTTCCGCTAGCTAGTAGAGGGCGACTATACAATAGAAGAAGCCCGTAAAGCGCTACCCCCTTATTTTCATAATTTCCTTAAGACAAACCTAAAAACCAAGCCTAAGTCTCTACACCGGAAGATAGTTAACACTAATGTTAAAAAATTCCTAAAAGGCAAACCAGGATTAACCTATAAAGACATTTTGTAACGCTTACCAAAGGAGTTCCGCGAACACATTAAGCACTTTCTCCCTAAGAACGTGATGTTTTTGGTGCTCTAATTAGTTAATCATTATTATTTATATTGTTCTAGAATACAGGAGGGGATCGCTGACTTTATACCCAGTCTCAATTAGGGGCTTGCAGTACTAACAAATTTAATACTCCCACTTAGGAATGTGAGCTATAGTCTAGCCATTGCTCTCTAGTAGCAGTTATATAAATAAAGTCAATAGTTCCAATACGCCCAAAAACCCGTTATATCTCAGGGAAAATTATAGTATATCGTCGGCTAGAAAACATAAACTAGCTTATATCTCAGCATCTCTAGGCAATAAAAACCCCCCTACATTAGGAGGGAAAAGCCTTACCTACTATATCTTCTTATGCCTACTCTAGCCTAATTACCTTCCTAAATCTCTTAAACTTAATCTTGTCTAATGGCTTTGTCAAGCCGTCGGCTACCTAATTCTCTATCCCAATATACTAAAGCTTTACAGCTCCCTTACTAACCTTATCTCGTACAAAATGATATTATATATTAATATGCTTAGTATAGGCGTAAAATTAAGGGTTCTTCGCAAGTGCAATAGCGCCTTAATTATCGCAGTATATAATTATCGCTTGCGCTTCGTTTGCTGCTTCGGGTTATATTTTGTTAAGTAGTTATTATAGCCAAATTGCTTCTTTTGTAGCGTTTATCTAGCCAATGTATTCGGCCTCACATAATAACAGTGCAATAGTTAACTGTAGTTTTAAGGACCAGCTAATTACTACACTTCCTATATTAAAAACGTAGCCTAAAGTTAATTTCCGAGTGTCGTAATCTCCTACCTAATTAGAATCACTATAGCCAGACAGTGCTATTAGTGGGCCCTTAAAGACAAGCATATAGTTAACCATTTTCTGGAGGTATCGGAAGATTCGAGTTACTATAGCCTTATGTGCTTGCGCAGGTTTTACAGCAAATCGGCTAACAACTAAGACAGCATAGGCGATATTAGGGCGGGTTCCCAGCATAGCGTATATAAGGGAGCCTACGGCACTCTAATACCATTTAATATCGGCTATTTTTAGCTTATACTCGGCTTCTGCTTTCTGTAGCTTTATATACATATTAATTGGCATATTATGCTTCTTATTGCAGTCCTACATCCCAAAGTCGCGTAGCACTTTCTTAAGGTAGCTTCGCTGGCTTAGCTTTAGGGTTTGGTTTTATTAATCTCTTGTTACCTCCATTCTAAGGTAGTACTTGTAAGGGCCTAGGTCTGTTATATGAAAACGCTTACTCAGCTTTACTTTAATTATAGAGATATTAGTCTTAGATAGGCCAACTATAAGAAGGTCGTTAATAAAGACTGCAATATATATACCTTTACTGTCGTGGAATATACAGTTATTAGCTATAAGGGGTTTGAAACCAAGGGTTTTAAGGTAAGCCGTAAGGGTAAAATACCAAACACGCGGTAATTGCTTTAGGCCGTAAAGTGCCTTATTTAGCTTACAGACCTTATATAACTCCCTAACAGCTCCTATCCCTTTAGGCTGCTCCACGTAGATTTTAGTGTCGATATCACCATAAAGAAATACCGTTTTAACGTCTATTTGTTCGATCTTAAGGTTATTTACTACCGCGATCCCAAATAGTAGCTTATAGCTCATTAGCTTAATAACCGAGGCAAAGGTCTTATAATAGTCAAGGCCTTCTTACTGCTCAAAACCTCTTACTACCCATCTTAATTTATATCGTAGAATCTCACCATTTAAGCCGCGCTTATGCTTATACACCCATTTACCAGTGAATACTATTTTGTCTTTTAGTCGATTAACTAGGTCCTAAGTATAGTTTTTAGTTAAAGAGTTAACCTTATCTTCTATTAATTTCTCCTACTGCTTTACATTCCCTCCACTAACAGCTTGTCTATATATTCGTAGTTTGTAGGGTTCTAAGCTGTCTATATTTACGATAAAAGTAATAAAGTAGGGCTTATTAGTTGCGGCAAGTAGTGCTCATTTAAGCGGGTAATATATAGTTGCCTTTACAATTCGTGGACGAGGTTCTCATGCTAGTATCGGCACTAGTATATGGTCTTCTCTGGGTAAAGGCTCTCTTTCTAGGCTAGGAGTAACTTAAATTATCTCATTATCCCCCTATAAGTCAGGCGCGGGATATACAGGAAGTGTTAATAAGTGTTGTCTTTTAGCCAAAGGCTTAGATGCTCCCACATTATCAAGGCCTCTCTTTTCGGCTGTAAATTGTATAAATAACGCCCGGATTAGTCGTCCGGTAGTAGTAACAAGTTAGTAAATATAATTGCCCTTATAGCCAAGAAGCGTATATTTAACTGTATTATCCTTCTATTTAGAGCGGACTCTTTCTAGAGCTAAGTACTTTATACCTAGTGTGCGTATATGTCGGTAGTAAGGATTATACCTATACTAAGCTTGGTATGGTGTTGTCTGAAGCCTTAATTGGAGAGTACGTATTCGGACGTAGTTCGCCATGCGTACTATTTCCAGCCAATATTCCCATAATAATCCTAAGAGCTTTAGAAAGGTTTTAGCTTTATTTTAAATAATATATCTAAGCTTCTTAGCAGCACCATTTTATTATAGATTTCCTAGGACTGTAAACTCTAACGTAATACCTAAGAGAAAAAGGTATCTTAATATAGCTTTAGACGTATATTCTCCACCATTATTAGCTTGTAGCCGATGGATCTTACGATCTAGTCGTTTATAGTGCTGTTTAAAGTTTTTAAAACAATTAAATACGTTAGCCTTAGACTTAATATAATAGGTAACTAAGAGTTGGGTTGTGTTATAGAGGAACGTAATAATAAATCGGGAGCCATTAAATCCAATCTTAAATAGTCCTAAAACATCTAAGTGGATAAGATCTATAGGAGCTTCTCCTAGTCGGATATAGCTGTTATAGGGTTTTAAGCGTAGCGTAGATATTCCGCATATCTCACAAGGGGCAATTTTAGGGATTGGCTTAGTGAGGTCGATCTCCTCTATTATTTCAGCCATCTTAAATAATGTGCTTTCCGCAATATGGCCTAGACGGTTATGCTAAACTCGTAGTATATTGGGGTTAATCTCTGTAAAGAGAAGGGCTAATTGCTATTCAAGAGTTGTATTAAGGAACCAGCATCCGTTCCTGCTTATTACTATAATTGTTCTCTTTCCTGTTCTAATCTTACAGTTATCCTTTAAGAATTAAATATCTGCGCTAACCGCAAATAGTTACGTAATAGAAATTAAGTTAACGGCGTAATCAGGCATATAGTAAACGTTGGTAAGATAAATTAATTAAGATTTGCCTTTAATTTTGCATCGCAGTTTAACTATCCCTCTACCAATAGGTACGCATAATATTCCTCCTAGACCCCTAATATAGGCAGAAGATTTAGGGATAGCTTTATAGCTAATAAAGTGTTCTCGGGAGTAGGTAATATAACGAGAGCATCCGGTATCAATAGCCTATTAGGTGTGTAGGAGGTTACCAGTATCATTATTAGCTGTTATTCTAAAATATATAATAAGGCCCACAGGGTTGTCTAACTCGTCGTTATCCTTATAGGTCTTCCTCTTCTTGCTAAATAGCCTACGGCGTCCCTTTTCAGCCTTAGCCTGCTACTTTAGGTGCGGATACAGCGTCTAGCACCTCTCCTTAGTATGGTAGGATTTGTGGCAGTGGGTATAATAGGGAACCTCGATGTTTCTAGTGTCGCCAATTACCGCAAGTGCAGTATTAGTTATTAAGGCCATAAACACTACCAACGCAGCTACACTTTCCTCTTATGCCAATGTACGCTTATACCCTTTAGCCTTAAGCGCTATAAGGTTAAAATTAACCTCGCCTTTATTATCATCCAAAAGTATCTGATTATTAGTAGTAAATAAAGTATAAAAGATACTATACGCCGACCCTAGGCCCTATAGGTATTGTAGAATCACTAGTGGCTCTAGGATTATAACTCCCAACTAGACTAGTTAATTTTAAAGTTTCTTAACGGCTTTGGTATAATCCTTAATACTCTTGTAGTCAGCCAAAGAGATAGTAAAAAACCAATTAGAGAGATTATAGAAGGTACCGTCGCCTTAAGGTTTATAGTTTTTTTTAAGAGTCTTGTAGGTAGTGTAGTAGTTGCTTATTCTATTAATTATTTGCTTGGCGTTATAATTAGATTGAGCTCTTATGGTGTATATGGCAAACTTGTGTTTCTTCTTCTATTTAGCTAAGGGGTTAACTGGCATGTCCCTATGGTCCTCTAGCCAGTTAAGCTAACTTCCTATAATTAGGAAGGTTTTAATACCGTCGGAAAAGTCTAGCTAATTATCTACTCCATTAAGAAAGGGTACCATAGCCAAGCTATAGCCTCCCTTTATTTTAGCTTATATATTTACCATAATATTATAGTGTTAAGGGAAAGTAATAGATAGCTTATAGAATTAGGGTTAGATATCCCAAGTCCTATTCCAAAGACTATATATATAGTAATTTTATTAAAAAAATTTGACTAGTATAACTTTAGCTCACTTATGCGGCCTTACCGACGGCGTCTCCGTCAGTCTCTCCGTACAATATTTCTTACGGATATCGCCGCACCTATTAATAAACAGTATATTTATAAGATAGCTATTATTATAGGGCTTATTAGAGTAGGTTTCGCAGCTTGCTAAAAAGACCGTTAAATGTCTTATTATTAGCCCTTGTTCTAGGGTCTTCTAATTTAAGGCCAGCCAGCCCAGACCTCTCCCTATGTCATTAGGAGCTATCTTCACTATATTACCTTAGTCCAGAGCATACGGTAATACTAAAGGCGTTATCAGGAGATCAAAGATATTAGTGGGGTAAATATTAGACTTAGCTTAGTCAGCGCCCTTCCGGGCTCATAACCTGATGTTTTTAGTGCTCTAATTGGTTAATCATTGTTGTTCATATTATTCTAGAATACAGGAGGGGATCGCTGACTTTATACCCAGTCTTAATTAGGGGCTTGTAGTACTAACAAATTTAACAAAACGCAGACAAGCTGCCCCCTTACCAACCATAGGACCATAAAATTAAGATTATCCCCGGAAACTAGGCCCCGTACTATAAAAACAGACCACTCTCACCTGCTAAACTTAGGTATGTAAAAAAGTGGATTAATGAGATGCTAGACAAGGGTTTTATCCGCGAATCAACCTTACTAGCTGCCGCACCACTCCTCCTCACTACTAAGCCTAGTGGCGGTATACGAATCTACCATAACTACCGAGGCCTAAACACAGTCACTATTAAGAATTGGTACCCACTACCACTAATCCGTAAGACACTTAACGCACTTTATGGTACTAAGTACTTTACTAAACTTAATATAATTACTACGTTTAACCAGATCCGGATTGCGGAGGGCTATAAGTGGCTTACAGCATTTATTACCCGGTTCGGACTCTATAAGATACTAGTCACACCATTCGGCCTCTATAACGCACCCGCCATATTCTAAAACTATATTAATTATATCTTATATAACGCCCTTAACGACTACTGCACTACCTACCTTAACGACGTCCTTGTCTTTTTTAAAACACGCACCAAGCATACTAAGTATATAAATAAAGTTATCCGAAGACTCGGTAATGCTAGACTTTAGATTAATATTAATAAGTCTAAGTTCTACTCTACTAAAACGAAATACCTTAGCTTAATTATCTTAACTAATGGTATAACTATGGACCCTAAGAAGGTACAGGCCTTACAGGAATAGAAGGACCCGATATTAATTAAAGAACTATAACAATTTCTTAGCTTCGCGAACTTCTACTAACGATTTATCTAAGGCTACTCTACCGTTGCTATACCTATAATAAAACTCCTAAAGAAGGACATCGGATAGCTATAGGGACCAAAATAAGCTAAATTGTTTAAGGCCCTTAAGGGAGCCTTTACCTTAGTACTAGTACTAGCATACTATAACTATATAAAGAAGACAGTGGCAGAGATAGACGTATTAAATTAGGCTTCTAGCGGAGTCCTTTCCCAATACAATAACGATGGTAAATTAAGACCGGTCGCATTCTTCTCCGTAAAGCACTCTACGCTAGAGTATAACTATAAGATCTATAATAAAGAACTCTTAGCTACTATTAAGGCTTTAGAGGAATAGTGTCCTAAGCTATAAGGGACTAAGGAGCCGTTTAAAATTATCACCAACCATAAAAACCTATAAATGTTTATAACTACTAAGCAGCTAAATTAACGCCAAGTCCGGTAGGCAGAGTTCCTTTTATAGTTTAACTTTATAATTATATATAGACCTAGCAGCAAAGCTACGCTCCCTAACGCCTTAAGCCGGCTACTAGGAATAAGGCCTAAGGACGCTAATAATAAACGCCTCCGCCACTAAGCTTAAGTCATTATACCACCCTAGAAAATTAACCCTATAATCTTAGAAGAATTACTATATAAGTCCCGTAACTCTAATAACGCGGAGTTTATAGCCGCTTTAGACCCTAAAATAGCTAAAAAAGTTACTAGACGAGTTAATCTAGCTAGGATACTAGGAGAACAAACTCGTAAGAGATATAGTAGCAGCCCTATGTAATTAAAAAGCTCGCTATTAGCTAAAGAAGATTAGAAAATTACTTTGTTATAATAAGTTAGAATATAGTATTATTAATAAATAGATCTACTTCTGCTAACATCTCTTTATCCCTAATACCCTAGACCTCCGCCTAGAAGTTACCTATCGCTCTTATAGCAGTGGCCCCACTAATTACCCTAGCTAGGTTAAGACTTTTAACCTCTTAAACTAAATATACTAGTAGCTAGGAATCTCCTAGTTTATAGCTACCTTTATTAAAGACTATACCCTATACTTTTGCACTAAGACCCCCTATTCTACCCCGCCCGGTTTCCTAAAGCTACTAAAATTACCTACTCGCCCGTAGACTAATATCTTAATTAACTATATTATAACGCTGCTAGTATACTAACGCTATAGTAAGGCATATAAATATATCCTTATTATTATAGACCGCCTAACTAAAATATAATACCTTATTTTAGTAATAGAACTCTTAACAGAGGAGCTAGTTAATAGCTTTATTAATAACGTATATAAGCTCCACAGTGTACTAAGCACGATTATCTCCAATTACGGTATATAATTAATTAGCGACTTTTAACAACGATTAAGTAAACGCCTTAAGATAACCTTGTAACTAAGCTTAGCCTAGTACCTAAAAATGGATAGCTAAACTAAAATTATTAACGCTGCTATAAATAAATACCTCTATGCTTTTATTAGCTTTATATAGGACGACTAGGTTAACTATCTACCACTTATTAAGTTTGCTATAAATAACTAAGTTAATAAAAGTATAGGCATCTCCCTATTTTTTACAAACTATAGCTTTAACCCTCGCCTTAGAATTAAGCCTGCTGGCCCCCGCCTACTAACACTATTAGCATAAGCAAAGAAGGAGTTCTTCTACGTAAACTTTATAGCCAACCGCTTTAAGCGGATATTAATATAGCTTAAGGCCCTAGCCTAGATTTTATAGTAACGCTATAAAAATAATGCTAATACCTATAAAAACGAGAGCGCGTTATTCTACGAAGGCGATATAGTTATAGTTAGCTTAGAAAATATAAAGATAAATAGACCTAAGAAGAAATAGGATAATAAATGGGACGGCCTGTACCCCGTACTCGCAGTATACTAAGGAGTAGTTGTAGTAGACCTCCCGGACCACATTTAAGTAAATAAATCCTTTTATATATCTAAGGTCCGCCTCTAGGCTACTAAAGAGATCTCTAGCTAAGCAACTATTAATACTATAAAGCGCTGTAATATATAA
>Ga0307515_10024166_pt1 | contig 10600 bp, 6 predicted proteins | sample 17_EM_MG_FD_194513 | JGI IMG/M metagenome (GOLD analysis project Ga0307515, IMG submission 194513) | Populus trichocarpa ectomycorrhiza microbial communities from riparian zone in the Pacific Northwest, United States - 17_EM | ecosystem: Host-associated > Plants > Roots > Unclassified | place...
ATATTACTAACAAGCCAAGAGAAAGGATAGATCACACCTAGTAGTCTAATAGATATTAAACTAAAGTATGAAATGAGTAGTGGAGTCCAAGTAGCTTGGACAACAAAAGAATGCTTGACGAAGATGGTTGAAGTATACCATATCAGCAATAGCTTTTAACTTTCACGAACCCTATATATATATATATATATATATATATATATATAGATGATAATTGATAATTTTCAAAAAAGAGGAAAGATATCTACATTCTTGATGTGTCTATTCTACATATTTGTATAACTATTTATATAGAGAAAGATGAAGTTTTACAAGGAATGAAAGCATGATCATATCTCATAATAGTTTTACTCAAATTAGACATGATACTAGCCAAAATACATGTCCATGATCCTATCCAATAAATCCTTTTATTCTAGCCAACATCCATGTCTTTCCTTTCACAGTGAAATGGTAGCAGAAGACGAGTCTCATTCAAAGAAGGCCCTTTTTCACAGTGAAAAATGGTAGCTAAGACAACACTGCAGCTTAGTTGCCGAAATAAGAAACGCAGAGGCTATTATAGCACACCAAAACATCATCATTTCTGAATTAATGGGCACAGTGCATATATCATGTATAAGGTCCAATATAAATATATATTTTTCACGTTTAAAAAGATGTATGGGAGATTAAAATTTGGATCACGAAAACATTAATTTTTTCAGCCTTAATATAAAAGCAAAAGATTATCAAAAAATAATCATAATAATAGAAGTACAAGTGCTGCAAACTATAATGATGTATCATCTGTTTTGCCTTTGCCCCATTGAAAGAAATTAAATAAGTGAGAGATTCCTAGTGGCCTCTATAGTCTAATATGAACATCGTGCAATTATAAGGCATGAGAAACAAATCAAAATTAACAAGTACTCTAAAGTGCTCCTTTTGGTTGTTCACTAACACATAATAAATTTTCTGAAGAAAAATAAATACACTCACTTTGGTAGTTAACATCAACTTAGTATAAAAAAAACAAGAAAAAGATAGTGTTTTAATTGGAGAAAAATAAAGAAGTGGGGATGGGATATGGGCGTGGAGAGCGGGCAAGGGAATTAATGAAGAGTGTAAAACCCTAGAAAATGGAGATGAGCACAGCATGCCGGGTGTGACAAAGACCATACACTGTATATTCCTTCGAGAAAGAGATGGTGGGTCCCCCTTCCCTTCCTCTTCAAGAGTGCAAAGAGGAAGAAAGAAAGAAAAGGGTGTGCACGAGCTAGCATTAGTGTAACGTAAAGACACTCCACTTTTTCTTTCATTCCCTCTGCTTTGCTCTCTTTCTTTCACTTCTTTTTCATTTATACTACTTTTATGGCAGCCCCACTTTGCAGCTCCTCTCATTTCTGCCTCTTCCTGTAACTCCTTCTATGCGTTTGTACTAGATCTTTGATCTTTTTTCTACTGAGAAGAGAATCCAAGATAATCATAGAGTCCAAACAAAAGGGGTTCAAGAATTATGCTTTTACATGCAAGGGGAGAAAGTCACAGCCCTCAATTCTCCACCGAATTTACGATTCAATACCATGTGTTTCTTTGTTATCATAGCTACCATATATGTGATAGTAGGGGAAAAAAAAAAAGGGAAGAAGAAGAAGAATAATCTGAGCTAATAATTTGTCATAATTTCTTCTGACAAAAGTATTATAAATAACCAATGACAACGCATTGCTAGATGCTTTAATGATTAGTGAATTCCAACCGAGTCTCATGATAGGCATTCAAGGAACATTTTTTTTTATATAATAATAATTGAAGTGTTTTACTGCAAAGACATGTCTACCATTGAGATAATGATATACATGTTAGATAAAAAGTGTTTAAAAGCATATATGAAAGCATTGTTCATAAAAAATAAAGGAAGTGAGCAAAATATATACACAAAACAAAAGTGTAAATAAAAAATTCTGAATCCCTTTTCACTAATAAAGTTCAATTCGAGTTTTTTCCCTTGTAATTCAATTCAGTTTAGAGTGTATGTGTGGGATTTTCTAGTTTAGTTTATGAGAAATAACTTGGTGCGTTGGTTTATTACTTTCTATATATACTAAAATATATTATTATCTTTATGTCATGCTTAGATTATCCTTGGATATTTAGCTTAGTTTGTAAATAGATTTGATCTCTATATTATCATCTCGAGGCTACAAAATGGTTACCGCAAAGCTACATATTTTATGTTCTAGTGCTTTGGCACCTTGGAAGTTCTAAAATCTTCTAATTTGTGCTTAAATTTTTAATAGTTCATAGTAGTCATACATTTGTGCCGACCCCCTCCCTAAAAAATATACTAGCATATCTAATTCTATCCAACTTTTTTTTACTCATTTTTTGACTTATAATCATGGCACATCTACTAATAAATTTCTAGTGATCTGTCTTTGCACCAGTTCAAGTATAGACAAAGACCAGAGATAAGATCCATAAATAACAAGAATAAAGAGAAAACACTACTTTATTAGATACTATTACACAATAATAGTATTTCTTTAATGAGTAATATTTCATTTACACAAAATAATTTAATAAAAAACTGAATATAAATAATCACAAAAATATAGTACATTTAAATGATAATTAATTTTAAACACAATTATTGCAAAAATACCATTATATAGCAACATGTCAAGGAAGGATATCGAATACTGAAGTTCAATATTTATAAAAACAAGAACGAAAAAATTGAGTTAATAAAACAAATGAGAACTACTATAAATATTTTCATAATTGAAAGAAAAGTGTAACAGTTAAAGAGATTTTCAGAATTTTACTTGTATCTAGCTAGATATTCAAATTATATGTTGAGATGATCTAGTACTTAGAAATAGTATTTTTTTTACACTGTAACTTTAAAAATTTACTATTTTCTTTATAATAGTAAGTACTAGTTAAATCTTAATAATATTCCTACTCTATTACTATAAGAAACTATAAACCTTTTAAGAAATATTAAGGATATGGGGAGTGAATTTACCCCTTTCGTGCTTGTAACTAAGTCTTCCATGCGTATGGATGATCTGCCTGCCCAACTAAAGAAAATGTGAGAGTACTAGTGTGTGTCTATATGTATATATAATCACCCATTTAACATGTCTGCAAAGTATTGTTTTACTTTCACCACAAATCTTTTTTACATTTCCAGTATAATGTTGTTAATAGCAATTATGGCTATACGTCATGACTGCTGTAATCAAATATTTCATATACAAATGCAAAACAGCCTTCAAATTAGCTAAAAAAAAAAAAAACCAGTCTCATTATAGTAAATAAGTAGAAAATCAGAGGCAAAATCTCCATGTCCCATGAAACTTTCAAACTTTTCAACGGTTACAGAAATCATTGTCACAATCCCAAGTCATCAGTCAAAAGAGCATTTTGGTAATATCCGACAAAATTAGAAGCTTTTCCAACATCTGTCCCTGTTTCTCTTTCAACCTTTCGTGTTCAAACACTCTTCAAATAAAGTCAAGGTGCACTTTTGTAATTATAACCCATAATTCATTGTTTTACCGATTTCTCCTATTTATACACTCAAAATCTTCTCATTTCTCTCACTCTCTGTGTTCCTCACTATAATTGCAGTTCTTATTAACCTCCTTCAATACTATTCCCTTTCCTTGTCTTTCAATCCAAGTTTGTTTTGATCAAATCATTGCTAATCCTTTGAATTTTACTGTCCTCTAATGATGATATTTTGGTACGTTACTAGACATCTTACCTAAGTTCATTTCTATGTTGAATTCTCTTGCTTATATCATGCTAAAAAGGTTGTTATAACACATGTTTTTGCATAGTACATCTTCAGATTACTTCCCGTTGTATTTTTTTTTTTTTTTTGGGGTGGGGGGGTGGTTTGGCAGAGTATGGTTTTCTTTTTATTATATAATATGTTGTCATCTGATTTTGCCTGGCTATAATTGGCACAGGGTCTAGGAGTGGAGTTGGTTCAACCATAATAAATACATGCAACAACAGTGAGTTCATGCTCTTCTTGTTTTTAGTGAGAATTCTTCTGATTCTATTTTGTGTTGTTTTTTCGTTTCTGTTTCTGTACTTAGTTATGATAAATACACAGGCATGCATTTATTTCGTGTTCGTTTATGGTACACTTTCAAGAAAAACAACGATTCCGTATAGAAAGTTGTGTTGATATGTGCTTTTCTTGAAATTTTAACAGCTTCTTCAGATCCGAGGGACTAAGACAAACACCTTCTTTTGGAGGAAGGGGGAGAGATGTTATCATCAATGGCAGCCGCAAAAGGGCCTCAAGCATGTTCAATGCTGTTCATGTTCTGGTTCTTGGTCTTGAATTCTCGCATGTTGCATGCTGACAATCAGGAACTTGAGCTTCTCTTGTCTTTCAAATCTTCCCTAAATGACCCTTTGAAGTATCTCTCAAACTGGAACCCCTCTGCCACTTTTTGCAAGTGGCAAGGTATCACTTGCACCAACTCCTCTCGCATTACTGTGATTGAGCTCTCAGGGAAAAACATCTCTGGCAAGATTTCCTCTTCAATCTTTCAGTTGCCATATATTCAAACTATTGATCTCTCAAGCAATCAGCTTTCTGGTAAACTTCCTGATGATATATTCTCTAGCTCCTCACTTAGGTTCCTCAATCTTAGCAACAATAATTTCACTGGCCCAATACCAAATGGCTCAATATTTCTCCTGGAAACATTGGATCTATCCAATAATATGCTGTCCGGGAAAATTCCTCAAGAAATAGGATCCTTTTCGAGTCTTAAATTTCTTGATCTTGGTGGCAATGTTTTGGTGGGCAAAATTCCTCTCTCAGTAACAAACTTGACGAGTTTGGAAGTCTTGACTTTGGCTTCTAACCAATTAGTTGGCCAAATTCCAAGTGAATTAGGCCAAATGAGAAGCTTGAAGTGGATTTACTTGGGCTATAACAATCTTTCTGGTGAAATTCCAATAGAACTAGGCCAGTTAACTTCTTTGAATCATCTTGATCTTGTCTACAACAATCTCACTGGACAAATCCCATCATCTCTAGGAAACCTCAGTAATCTTCAGTACCTCTTTCTCTACCAAAACATGCTTGCTGGTCCGATTCCTAAATCCATTTTTGGTCTCACGAAGTTGATTTCACTTGATCTTAGTGATAATTCTCTATCCGGTGAGATCCCAGAACTCATAATTAAGTTGAAAAATTTGGAGATTCTTCATCTTTTCTCCAACAACTTCACTGGGAAAATCCCTGTTGCTTTGAGCTCCTTGCCTCGTCTTCAAATCCTTCAACTTTGGTCTAACAAGTTGTCTGGTGAGATTCCAAAAGATCTTGGAAAGCGAAACAATCTCACTGTACTAGACCTTTCCAGCAATTCTCTCACTGGAAGAATACCAGAAGGCCTGTGCAGTTCTGGCAATCTCTTTAAGCTCATTCTCTTCTCCAATTCACTTGAAGATGAAATCCCAAAGAGTTTGAGTACTTGCAACAGCTTGCGGCGTGTACGTCTCCAAGATAACAGCTTGTCTGGTGAATTATCATCAGAATTCACCAAACTTCCACTTGTGTACTTCTTGGATATCTCTTCCAACAATCTTTCAGGCAGGATTGACTCTAGAAAATGGGAGATGCCTTCACTTCAAATGCTGAGTTTGGCAAGAAACAGTTTTTTGGGGGGCTTGCCAGACTCATTCGGCAGCGAGAATCTTGAGAATTTAGACCTGTCTCAAAATCTGTTCTCGGGTGCTATTCCACGTAAGTTTGGCAGCTTGTCAGAGCTAATGCAGCTGAGGCTAAGCAAAAACAAGATCTCTGGTGAAATCCCAGACGAGCTGTCTTCATGCGAAAAGCTTGTGAGTCTAGACCTTAGTCACAACAAGCTCAGTGGCCAAATCCCTGCTAGTTTCTCTGAAATGCCAGTTCTTGGTCTGCTTGATTTGTCACACAATGAACTATCCGGCAAAATACCAGCCAATTTGGGAAGAGTAGAATCGCTTGTTCAAGTAAACATCTCTCACAATCATTTTCATGGTAGTTTACCCTCCACAGGAGCATTTCTTGCCATAAATGCAAGTGCTATTGCCGGTAATGATCTTTGTGGCGGTGATAAGACTAGCGGCTTGCCTCCATGCAGAAGGGTCAAGAGTCCTATGTGGTGGTTTTATGTTGCATGTAGTCTTGGTGCTCTAGTGCTGCTTGCTCTTGTTGCTTTTGGATTTGTTTTCATTCGAGGGCAAAGGAATTTGGAGCTAAAAAGAGTCGAAAACGAAGACGGGACATGGGAGTTGCAATTCTTCAATTCTAAGGTATCAAAATCAATAGCAATTGATGATATTTTATTGTCCATGAAAGAAGAAAATTTGATTTCTAGAGGCAAGAAAGGAGCTTCATACAAAGGGAAGTCCATCACAAACGACATGGAATTCATCGTAAAGAAAATGAACGATGTGAACTCAATTCCGCTGTCCGAAATTTCTGAACTTGGAAAGCTCCAGCATCCAAACATTGTCAACTTATTTGGATTATGTCAGTCCAATAAGGTTGCATATGTAATATATGAGTACATCGAAGGAAAAAGTTTGAGTGAAGTTCTTCTGAACCTAAGTTGGGAACGACGGCGAAAAATTGCAATCGGGATCGCAAAAGCTCTCCGGTTCCTGCATTGTTATTGTTCGCCGAGTGTTCTTGCTGGTTACATGTCACCGGAGAAAATTATCATTGATGGAAAAGATGAGCCTCGTCTCATATTAAGCCTTCCCAGCCTGCTTTGCATCGAAACCACCAAGTGCTTCATTTCTTCAGCCTATGTCGCCCCAGGTAACTGGCCTTTTTTACTCCTTGCTACTATCTTAAGCTAGCATGGTCATACAAACATTAGGAATAAAAGAGTATTTGTCAGAATACAGTAGGTTTTATTTCTTTTTCTTTTTAACTTTTGTTGACCAATAAGAATATAGTAGTTCTAGGAATTTGATTAAATAAAAGTCCAATTATGCCTTGGCATGCTAAAAAGATTTTAGGTGCAGGACATTCATGCGTCAACCTTAAATTATTAGTGTCCTGAAGCAAAACAAAATTATTAGCATTAGTTTACTAGTTTTTAAACCTAAACTACCCATAAACCCATCAGACTAATTGGATTGTTTTATGAACATTAATTGCGGCCGGGGCACGTTTAGGCGTGCTAATTAATATGATAAATGCTAGCAATTCTAGAGCTTGACAACACTAAGAAAATTGAATTTTAAGTTAAAGTTATATATTTAAGACGTTTAAATTATATATAATTTATATGATTATCTTCGATAAAAAAAAAAACATATATAATCAACTTCCATGTGTATGTTTCTATGCCTGCAAAACCATATATAAGACCCTTTACAGTATGAAGTTTGTGTAATCCATTGAACGTAAGCAAATGGTCTTGCTTTATGTTCATGCACGTACATCATAAACTTAAGATGCGGTTCTATTGCTTCTCTATTGCAGAAACCAGAGAAACCAAGGACATCACTGAAAAGAGTGACATGTATGGATTTGGCCTCATCCTTATCGAATTATTAACCGGAAAAGGCCCGGCAGATGCTGAATTTGGCGGGCATGAGAGCATCGTCGAGTGGGCGCGGTATTGCTACTCGGATTGTCATCTAGATATGTGGATCGATCCAATGATAAGTGGGAATGCATCGATTAATCAGAATGAGTTGATCGAAACGATGAATTTGGCTCTACAATGCACAGCTACCGAGCCCACAGCACGACCATGTGCAAATGAAGTATCCAAAACCCTAGAGTCTGCTTTAAGGAAAAGTTCTTGTGTACTAGGCCTAAAGTTTTCTTCCCTTTTTTAGTATTTTAATTATCTCCTGATTAATTTTTGCTCAGGTTTCTTTCTTCTTCTTTTTGGGATTTCTAATATGATTGTTACTCATATGTTTTGTTTGATGGTACGTATGTTTGACATTACATACTAGTACTACTGAGAGTGTAAAAATGTAGATAGTAAATGCCATGAATTATAACCTCTCTATAAAGAAAGAGTCGTTTTATTTTCTTGCCTAGGGCAACTAATAAAGTGTATATATATCCTTCCATTTCAAATATCTTCCTTTCGCTATTCACCTTCAACATCATGGCATGAAGTCCTTTATGACTAATGATTAGGACTCGACCCTCCAATGCCAATGCAGCACTGATAACCGGTTCCCGAGGATGTGATGACATTGATGACCAAAAAAGAAACAGGACAAGTAAATAATTTGGTGGACAGAATTTTAAACGAAGAAAACTAGTGCAGGAGATAAGGATTGAAGTGAAACATACCAAACTACAGGGACTAATATATAGTTTATATAAAAAAGAATTAGACCAGCCAAGGGAAATTCTCCAATAACAATATGATGTCACTCCATAAAGAATTGCGAGTACAATTACAAGAGAGTGGCAAAAAAACTCAAAATGGTAATTTAAACTGAGTTTCTGATGAGAATTTCTTGTACTTAATTTATTTATCCTAGTCCAAGACTTGTTTTCTTGAAACTGAAAATAACATACTGTAACTTGCATTATCGTAGTGATGGCTGAATCGCAGATGGTGATAATACTTGCATCTTTCCTACTGTAATGGTTGAATCCAAAATAGTCATAAGGATATATATATTAAAATTAAGAACGGATTAACAAAGTTAGTCTCCACAATATCTAGCAATATATAGAGATGCCCGACAATAATATCCACCCTTTTTGCAGAAGGCCTCCTACTTGGATATGCAGGCCTATATAAAATTCTTCTGAATATTCAGCTTAAAAGGGGGGAAAGAAAGAAAAACACATCTACAAATCAGAGAAAATAAATCTGCAAATGGGGAGTTTCTCGATTATAATTTAAGTATTCGTAGTTGCAAGGAATATCTTCTTCGACACTAGGACGATACGCATGATCCAGAAAGTCTCAGTGGGAATAATCCATGCTTGCTATATCTTACAGTACCAAGTAAGTGGATATCCCACTGGAAAACTCTTGTTTCTGGTTGGATGGCAAGTGGGTGGGTGGAAAGGATTGTAGAGCAACTTCCAAAACTATCCCCCGCCAGCTTCCATTTACAAGTGACCTTTAATAGTACTTGTGAGAAAAAAAAGAGCAGGTTACATGTAGAAGGGGGGTATGGTTTTCACGATGGGGTCTCTGTTTTTGTTTTTCCTGTTTGCCCGCTTCCTTTTTGTCCTTCAAACTAGAAAGTAGCATCTAGTTTTGGACTTTACATCAATATTCTTCCATTGCTTTTCTCTTTTTATTTCGATTTTTTGTAATCTATACTATCACGATAGACCACCGGCAGGGCAGATTTTTCTTAACATAAAATAAAAAAAAAATGTTTCATGTTATACTAATATTTTTAAATAAGTAAGAAAAATATAAGATAACTAAATTTAATAAACTTGATTAATTTAATAATATGATAAAAAAAATTCAAAAATAAACAAAACAATAAAAAAAAATAGCAATAATTAACTATAAAAAATAAGTTCTCAATATTATACTCAAAATGAGAAGAAAAAAACTCGTTGGAAACTCATTGTTTCTCCACTATGGACACAGCCCCACCACCAGAAAATGCTTATTGAGATGATTTTAACACCACTGCGAAATGCTACACGACGACACCAAAAGAAGCCGAACGTGCTGCTAGAGCATTGACTTGGAAAACAAACCAAATAAAATATCATAAAGTGATAAATCTCATGCTTATATTTAATCAATTAATTTAATTTAATTCACAAAAAGATTTCTTCAAAAAAATCTAAATTTAACAAATAAAAACGACAAATAAAAAAACTCAAGATAACCTGGGTCATTTTCAGAATCAGTGGAAAATCCTATAGAAAGCAAATAAAAAAAATAACAGAGCTCAATCTCCAATTAAATAAATATTGAATGATAAAATTAAAAAAATATGATCATTAAAAAAGAAAAAAAAACCAAACAAACTCAGACGAACCTTCTAAACCTTGGTTAATCTTCCAAACTCACAACCCGTTAAATCCTAAACTCGAGCTCAATTAAGATTCTCAATTCCTAACTAGTTTAATATTGAATGATGAAACCAGAAAAAAAAATTATCGTTTTAAAATATTTTTCAAAGTAAAAAAAAATAGCAATAAAAAGAACGGTGATCAAATTTGATAAGAAAAAAAATTGACAAGGGATGAAAATATAAAAAAAAATCAATTTTAAACATTATCTCAAATTAAAAAATAGCAATCAAAAGAATGAGAACCAAATTTAACATATGAAAAAATTAAAAGAAGATAAAATTGAAAAACAAAATCTAATTTTATAAATTATTTTATATAAAACAAATAGTAATCAAAAGAACATGCACCAAATCTAAAGAAAAAATAAATCGAAGGGTTTTTTTGAAAATTTAGAGGGCTAGGCAAGGAAATTGAGGAGAAAAGAGAAAAGAATGGGGGGAAAGAAGAAAAGGCCGCTAGCACAAACTAAAAGTCTGCTGACTACATGTGTCATCCAGGGATCAAGAGGTCACCGCGACGATTCCAACACCACCCTAGAAGCCAGAGTTTGGCCAT
>Ga0307515_10024167_pt1 | contig 10600 bp, 12 predicted proteins | sample 17_EM_MG_FD_194513 | JGI IMG/M metagenome (GOLD analysis project Ga0307515, IMG submission 194513) | Populus trichocarpa ectomycorrhiza microbial communities from riparian zone in the Pacific Northwest, United States - 17_EM | ecosystem: Host-associated > Plants > Roots > Unclassified | place...
TGCACTCCAAGGCTGGTACGATATTGACTCAGCAAAAGTTTTCAACTTACTGTCCGCTACCGATAAGCGGCGAAGTACACGCAGAGCCCATCTTTTACGTCTCCAAACAATTGAAGACGAGCCTATTATCCGCCCTATATCACAGCAGTAATATCATTTGAGAGAAACGCATGTCCGTGGAGTGTGTAGAAGTATCAAATTAACCTCACTCAGAGATGCATCAGAAGACTTCGGAATTCCCAACTTTGGACAGCTATTCCGCGCGCAAATTGAAGAGGACTGGGGACATGAAGTTAGTGGACTCGTGCTCGGATACGATCAGAATGTACTCCTTGACAGTATATTTATTGAGCTCCAGAATGGGCTATTGTATTACCGTCAACCATTTCACAACCCTACTTCTGTTGAGCGTCTGGGACTTGATTGCAAGGTAGAATATACCGATGCCAACCAAGGGATCATGCCTGAAGCTCATAACATCAGGGTCCAGTATACACCAAGTGAGGAGAATGACCTCGATAACACCTTCCAAGGACGAGTTCCTTCTTTTCCTGTATTATACTTCAGCTGGAGTCCCCCGAATCAGATCCCCCAATTTCAGGAGTGCCTGCCAGTCGGGAAAGCATCATCGACCTTTTCTAAGAGGTGCCAGACGACTCAACAATGGGTATTACGTCCTGAAGCCCAAGAATACGCAGGAGTGATTCCAACAAAGTTCAAAGATCTTCATGGTTGGGCTGATTGTGTTGACGGGTTCATCCGGGTTGTCAAACAGACAAATAAGATGCATATTGTACCTGTTGGAGCAATACTTAGACCAGCACATTTGGTGCGGGAGAATGCTGCATCGGGCGGCATCGATAGCGTATGGCTTGTAAATAATCGTGTTGATTTAGATACTTACTGGACTGTATATTAAATAGATTAGATTGCCTGATTCAGGTGTGTAGCTGTGAGATAGATTATCGAATTGTACTATTCGATATAGACATTATATATTATCACTCCCATAGAGTCTGGCTCCAGGTGCACTGGAATCATCTTGGAGACGAGTGTTGTAGTCCCAGCAGCTCCGAAATTTTACCACCTTAAAGGCATGATTTTATAGCATTCTGAAGACGACTTCATACTCTTTAGAATATTCTTGTATTCCATTCCGCTACATCAGGAGTGTTGAGAAGCACCTGAAAGTACTCTCAGAGCACCTGAGAGGCACATCGTTTTGCATTCAGCCTGTTCGGGAGCTTCTCGGAGCTTCTGGAAGGATCGTCGTGGCTGTTCAGAACAAATGAGTCATCGAGTTATGACTTCCGAACCATTTTACATTTTGCTGATGTGCCAATGTATCCTTCCCAGAGCGGTTCCAGTGACTACCTTCGGCCGGCGGCTTCAATCCATCCGCAAAAGACCTCTCAAGGCCAGCCACTTGCTGTGACTTCTTCTTCGGCTTCGGAGGATCCGGAGGTGGGTTGTCATCCAAAGACTCGTCCGTTTGACGTTCAGTTGGTTGCTTCTCTGTGGGTTTGGGTTCCCCGATGACATCTCTGTGGCAATGCTCGTTCAAGATCGCTTCGTCTGCAGCATTTGGTGCTGTGTACCGCTTCTCTTCTCTGAATACCACATCTCAGGAGCAGTGAAGCGTCTTGGCCAATGGATCGTATACGAAGTACTGCTTAGTCGATATGCTGTACCCAATAAATATGCTGGGGATGGCTCTGTAATCCGGCTTCTGTCGTTGCTCTTTCGGAAAGTGGACGAAAGCCAAGCATCCGAACACACGGAGAAGCTTCAAAAATGGCTTCCTCCCATGCCAGGCCTCGTATGAAGTCTTGCCGACTACCGATCGCGTCAGAGTGCAGTTCATGAGATAGACCCCGACTGAGACTGCAAAGGCCCAGTACTTGTTCGAAAATCCGGCATCGTCCGGCATGCATCGTACGCGCTCCATGATTGTGCGGTTCGCCCGTTCAACGACTCCATTATACTGAGGAGTGTAGGGCGTAGTCGTTTCCTTTAGGATCCCTTCTGATTTTACGGATTCTGAAAATTTCTTGTAGGTATACTCACCGCCTCCATCTGTACGAAACCGCCTCACTTGCTTGCCTGACTCCTTTGCTCTAAGGGCCTTCCATTCGTTGAATTGCTCCAGGGCTTCCGACTTGTACTTCAATATGTACTCATCAGTATGCCTCGTGGCGTCATCGATAAAGAGCAGCATATATTTACCTCGTCCGATGGCTGTTTCCAGCAGACCGCCTTCGTCCGAGTACAAGTGCTGCAGTGGCTCAGTGGCGCGGGAGGTCGTGGGAGTAAATGGCTTCCGGACTAACTTGCACCTGATGCAACTCTCGCAATCGCACTTCCCGGTCATCATCGGAGCGTCAGCAACAACCCTCGGCAAGATCGCCAATGGCTTGAGACCGACCCGTGCCACACGGCGGTGCCATAACATCCGCTTCTCTGCGTTGTGCTGTGATTCATGCCCAGTCTTCTTAAGTGCCAGCAGGCGGCTGCCGGCAATATCGCTGTATTTTGTCGATTCCCAATCCAGCACTTGATGCAGAACGAAGAGCCCATCGACCTGAGGTGTATTGGAAATCACCTTGCCATGGCGATTGCACAGGTTGAGACCGTAGTGATTCACAGGTTCGACTTTGACGTCCTTGTCCATGATCTGAGACTGAAGGATGGGATTGAACGACCCTGGCAAATGCACCACTTCTTGGAGTATGATCGTTTCCATCGTTCCATCTGGTAGTTGACAACTCAACCTAACACTTCCATATCCGGATGCAAACTATGTGACCCCATTGTATCACTTCACCGTCTTCGTATTCGGAGGATATTCGGTGTAGGTGATGAACATTCATTCATCAACGGCCGCAGATGTCAGTCGTGCATCCGCAATCGATGAACCAATCACTGGATGAAGCATTTGAGCTAGCCACCATCCAATAGTTCTCGATTGAAGTGGTGAGAGTCGAAGAAACCAATGCTTGGGTTGATGCTTTTGCTGCAGTGTCAGTAGACTTTGGAGGATCGCTGCATTGCTTGCTCAAGCAGTTCTCGGTGGTGTGCCCTTGCTGCTGGCAATGAAAGCACTTCCGGAAATCTTTCTCATTCCTATCGTCCTTAGTATCTCTCTTATCATCTCTCTTATACCTCTTTGGACTTCTGCTGCCTTTACCGGGTTGACCGCCATTACCACCTTTGCCACCCTTCTATGCAAAGAGCAGAGATTGTGGAGCGAGCCCATTATCTCTCTGGATTGCATCTCCCTTTTCGACTAGCTTGGTGACGATGTCATCGGGCATGGCTGTCATCGTGGCGTTTTTGTCCATCATCAGCTCCAGGAAGACTTTCCACCCGTTGTTCCTTGGGACCCCTCGAAGGAGGTAGAAGATGTGTTCCTGCTCACTCATCTTGGCGATTGTCTTTGCAGAGTCCGTATTGGTAGCATCAGTGTCAGTGGTCGAATGTGCTGTCTCTCCTGCACAAAGTTGTAATCCTTGACTTTCCGATCGATCCAGGATGCATAGTTGTCGACATCTCCGCAATCCTGTCCCTCGATCCTCCAAAGATCTTCCCTAATCTTCAAGATGTTGAGCTTCAACTTTGACTTGTAGGCTGATGCGAGCTTTTCGCAAAGTGTCTTCTCATCGTCAACCACCATGTATTCCGCTCGAATCCTCGGCTCCATGCCCTGTAGGATAGTCGACCTGGCAACACAATGGCGATTCATCCAGCCTTTGAAAGCGGCCTTCTCTGTAGCGGTCGCGTTTGCTGCTGGCTCTTTCGGCTTGTCATTGTATCCTTTGATGATACCATACACTTGCTTATGCTCCAGAAGTAGGGCCATCTCGGTTGCCCATTGTGCATAGTTCGTGTTATTGAACATGGTGACGGTGATCGTAGTCGAACTCATCCTGCACGATCCTATATCGCTATTGTCAGTGATAGTAGTCTCCCAGACTCTATGGGAGACGTCCCGCAGCTGCGGACAGAAAGACGGCGGACTGTAGGGTATTCTCTTAGCTTGGGGCGAGGTTTGTCCGTGACAATGTTGACTTGAACTGGACTAATGAAAGTGGAGGTGTTGATTGTCAGTTCCCTTTTTGAATTCAAAGGCTCATTGCCTGTCATACAGTGGCGTGTGCTCGAGTGGTCGAGTTCGCGCGGGCGTATGTGAAGGTGTGTCTATGGTATCGTGTAACAAGGCATGTCGCATTTGCATAAGGTCGATCGATGACTAATCGTGCTAACTACAAAAGAGTCAGGTTACATCATAGTCATTGGCATAGTGATATCCGTACTTCCAATCAGCTCAACAAATTTCTGGAGCATTGAGAAATACCCGAAAAGTAGACCTGGAGCACCTGCAATCACACTACTTTGCATTCTGCCTGTCAGGGAGGATCTAGGGGTATCTTGAAGGATTAGTGTGGCAGTTTAGAGATGCTGAGTTGGTCAGTTATGACTTCCAAACAGTTTAACATTTGGCTGATGTGTGTTGTACGGTGGCTTTTTCGAGTAGTTGAGTGTGCGCAAGCGTATGCGAAGGTGTGTCTATTGCATCGGGTAATGAGAAATGTCGCATTGACATAAGGTTGATCGATGACTAATGCCGGTAACCACCGATGAGGTAAGTTACATCGTAGTCCTTGGCATAGTGATATCCGTACTTGCAAACAGCTCAACACTCCTCCACGACGGCTATCACGTCTGTTTCAAACAAAAATCAGTAAACAATGAGAAGAGGAGCCAATCCAACAGTGTGGATCCCCTCGAAACAAGGGTGCCCAATCAATTCACGTTCTGACGGCATTTCCGATGCCATTTCCAGTTCCGATACCACTCCCGCAACCATTTCCAAGACCATTGCCGTGCATATCGAGGCCATTTCCAAGGCCATTCCCAATTCCAATCCCGAGGCCATTCCCAAGTCCAATTCCGATCATTCCCATTGCAGCACCCTGCTTCAAGAAGGCGGGCTTCGGCAGTGGCTTTGTGAAGCAGTCGGCGAGCATCTCAGCAGTCGGTACATAGCTCAAGTCGATCTCTCCATCTCCAGCCATATCTGCATCAAGATAGTATTTGGTCGCAATGTGTGCAACTGCAGTTCTGCAGTAGATTCTATTCTTGATGCTCGCGATCAGTGACTGTGAATCGGAGAACACATGAGGGATTGTCGGGATGCCGAGCTCTTTTAGAAGATGCGAGAACTGGGTGAGTCTGATGCAGCCTACTCCAAAGGCATAGTTTTCGGCGTTGGTGGTGGACTGGGCAGTTGACTTCTGCTTTCTCGATCTCCAGTCGACCGCTCCTCCGAAGGTGATGACCAGTCCACTTGTCGATTAATAGTCATCCAGGCATCCAGCATAGTCCGAAACGACATAACATCTAAGTGGGCTTTCTCCTTCCAGTGCTCCTCCGAGGCGCAGACAGCAGTGCTTCGTGCCGTTGCGGTACCGAAACACACGCTTGAGAGCTACCGTATGCTCATTGCTCAGGTCGTGATTGTACCGGCTGAGAACTCCTATGCCATATGCAATATCGGGCTGAGTGGCGGTCATCGCGTACATAACGCTTCTCATCATCAATTGGTATATGGTCGGATCGCAGGCTTCTTCAATGGGCTTCCTCTTGTGAAGCTTCATTGCCATTGGCGTGGCAACTGGCCTGGACTTGTCCATTCTGAACTTCGCCAAGATCGTCCGAATGTAGCTCTGCTGATGGATGTCAATCGTATGATGCTCCCAATTGCATTCGATGATGATTCCAAGATGGAAGAAGACAATCCCGAGATCATCCATCCGGAACCTCTTCTTCATCTGATCCTTGATCTGCCCAATCAAGCCCTCGTTAGCAATGATACGGAGATCATCGACGTACAGAACGACTGCGGCAACGACTATGTCTTGATCCTTATCATGGAGCACCAACAGTCGTCCATGGATGCGTGATGCCATGAACCCAATCAAGATCACGAAGAGCTTCAAAGTCCCGTACCAAACGTGCAAAAACTGTTTCCAACCATAAAGAGACCATCTCAAGCGGAGTACCATCTTCCGCGGAGTCTTTTCTAATCTTGGATCGTTGTATCGGCTCCCAGTTTGGACCAAACGAAAATATCCCTGCGGCAGGTGCATACTGATCTCTTCCCCCAAGTCAACTCCCAAGAAAGCCGTGCATACGTCCATTTGATGGATCTCGAGATCGTACTTCACGGTGATGGTGAGTGCCAGCCTACCGTGGCCCAAGCGAGCAGTCGGTGCATACGTAGCCTGGTACTCGATGCCTTCGATTTGGTGATTTCCTCCATAGACTAGCCTGGCCTTGAACCGCTGAACATTGCCTGCTCCATCACGCTTAATCTTGTATACCCAGTGACTTGGCGAAGCCTTTCTCCCTTCCGGAAGCTCCACACAATCTCCAAAGACTTGATGGTGACCAATTGCATCCAACTCTTCTTTCATCGCTGTATCCCATTTATTGGTGAGCGGAGACTCAGTTGCTGCTTTGTAAGACTTTGGATTGTCGATGCCATCCTCATGATCATCGGAGATCACAGCTGCAGCATAGATGGGAATCACATCCTCGAATTCCTCATCTTCGAGAGCCAATTGTGCAGACGCGGCCAACGTACCAGCGCGGTTTCGGCGACTACCTTCGCCCGGCGGCTTCCATGCATCTCCAAGTGACATCTCAAGGCCAGCCAATTCTTGTGACTTCTTCTTCGGCTTCGGAGGGTCGGGATATCAATCGTCATTCAATGGCTCCTCCATTTGACGTTCTGTTGGTTGCTTCTCTATGGGTTTGGGTTTGGGTTCTTCGATGACATCTCTGTAGAAGTGCTCGTTCATGATTGCTTCATCTGCAGCATTCAGTGCTGTGTACCACTTCACTTCTCTGAATACCACATCTCGGGAGCAGTGAAGCGTCTTGGCCAATGGATTGTATACGAAGTACTGCTTAGTCGATATGCTGTACCCAACGAATATACCGGGAGTGGCTCTGTAATCCAGCTTCTTTCATTTCTCTTTCAGAACGTGGACGAAAGGCAAGCATCCAAACACACGGACACGCTTCAAAATTGGCTTCCTTTCATGCCTGGCCTCGTGTGGGGTGTTACCAACCACTGAGTGTGTTGGAGTGCGGTTCTTGAGATAGACCGCCACTGAGACTGCAAATGCCCAGTAATTCTTCGAAAGTCCGGCATCGTCCAGCATGCATCGTACACGCTCCATGATTGTGCGGTTCGCCCCTTCGACAACTCCATTAGACTGAAGAGTGCAGGGTGTAGTCGTTTCCATTAGTATGCCCTCAGATTTTAGGTAATCTGCGAATTTCTTGGAGGTATACTCACCGCCTCCATCTGTACGAAATTGCCTCACTTGCTTGCCTGACTACTTTTCTCCAAGAGCCTTCCATTATTTGGATTTCTCAAGGGCTTCAGACTTGTACTTCAATATGTACTCGTCCATATGCCTCGTACCATCGTCGATGAAGAGCAGCATATATCGCCCTCCCCCGATGGCTGTTTCCAGAGGACCCCATATGTCCGAGTGCACGAGCTGCAGATGCTCAGTAGCACTGGAGGTCGTGGGAGTACAAGGCTTTCGAGCTAATTTGCACTGGGTGCAGCTCTCCTAATTGCACTTCCAGGTCATCTTCAGAGCATCGGTGATTGTCGGCAAGATCTCCAAGGCCTTTAGACCGACGTGTGCCAGGCGGCGGTGCCATAACATCCCCTTCTCTGCATCATGCCGAGATGCATGCCCAGTCGTCTTAAGTGCCAGCAGGCAGCTGTTGTTGTTGTCGATATCAGTGTATGCAGTTGATTCCGGAGCTCGATCCAGAACGCGATCTAGAAAAAATAGCCCATCGACCTGAGGTGCAGTGGCATTCAACTTGCCATGGCGATTGTAGAGGTTGAGACAATAGTGATTCACCGGTTTGACTTTGACGTCCTTGTCCACAATCTGAGACTGTGAGATGAGATTGAACCATCCTGGCAAATGCACCACTTCTTGAAGTATAATCGTTTCCGTCTTTCCATCTGGCAGCTGGCAAATCAACCCAACACTTCCATATCCGGATGTAAACGATGTGACCTCATTGTATCCCTTCACCTTCTTCGCATCCGGAGGATTTTCGGTGTAGGTGATGAACATTGATCAACGGCCGGAGATGTGAGTTGTGCATCTGCAATCAATCAACCAATCACTGGAAGAAGCCGTTGAGCTGGCCACCATCCAATAGTTCTCGATCGATGTGGTGAGAGTCGAAGTAGCCGATGCTTCAGTTGATGCCTTTGCTGCAGTGTTGGCATACTTTGGAAGATCGCCGCGTTGCTTGCTCAAGCAGTTCTCAGTGACATGCCCTCGCCGCTGGCAATGAAAGCACTTCCGCAGATCCTTCTCTTTTCTAACCTCCTTATTATCTCTCTTATCCCTCCTTGGACTTTTGCCGACTTTGCCGTCTCTGCTGCCTTTGCCACCTTTCTTTGCAAAGAGCAGATCTTCTGGAGCGAGCCCTTTCTCTCTCTGGATTGCAGCTTCCTTTTCGACGAGCTTGGGGACGATCTCCTCGGGCGTGGTGGTCACTCTGACGTTTTTGTCCATCATGAGCTCCAGGAAGACTTTCCACTGGTCATTCCTTGGGATTCTGCAAAGGAGGTAGAAGATGTGCTCTTGCTCACTCATCATGGCGATTGTCTTTGCATTCGCGTTGGTGTCAGTGTTGGCAGCATTAGTGCTAGCGGTTGATGTCGCTGTCAGTCCTGCCCAGATATTGTAATCCTTGATTTTCTGATCGATCCGTGATGCATAGTTGTTGACATCTCCGCAATCCTGTAGCTTGATCCTCCAAAGGTCTTCCCTCATCTCGAAGATGTTGAGCTTCGACTGTAACTTGTAGGCTGATGCTAGCTTTTCCCAAAGCGTCTTCGCATTGTTGATGAAGGTGTATTCCGCTTGGATCCTCGGTTCCATGCCCAGCAGGATAGTTGATCTGGCAACACCATGGCGATTCATCCAGTCTTTGAAAGCGGCCTTCTCTGTAGCGGTCGCATTTGCTGCTGGCTCTTCCGGCTTGTCGTCGTATCATTCGATGGTACCATACACTTGCTCCTGCTCGACAAGTAGGGCCATCTCGGTTGCCCATTGTGCATAGTTCGTGCCACTGAACTTGGTGATTGTGATCGTCGTCGAACTCATCTCGCACCATCCAAATCCTATATCGCAATTGTCAGGTAGAGTAGTCTCTCGGACTCTACAGGAGACATCCAGAAGCCGCCATCAGAAACACAGCGGAATGCGTGGTAATTGCTTAGCTTGTGGAGACCCTTCTCCGTGACGATGTTGACCTCCACTTGACAAACAACAGTGGAAGTGTTGATCGTCGGTGCCCTTATTAAACGCAAGGGCTCATAACCGGTTGTCCAGTGGCGTGCGCTCAAGTAGTATAGTGTGCACGGGCGTATGCGAAGGTGTGTCTAGTGTATCGTGTAACAAGACATGTTGCATCGACATAAAGTCGATCAATGACCAATGGCGCTAACTACCAAAGAGGCATGTTACATCATAGTCCTTGGCATAGTGATATCCGGACTTCCAAACAGCTCAACAATGAGAATACAGAGATGCGCTTGGATGCCATGATTGAGCAAGATTAGAGATGGATTCGGAGGCCATGAACAGGGGAACCTGGAGGCCATGACTGAGCGAGTTTGGAGATCCACTTGGATGCCGCCAGTGAGTATGTTTGGAGATGCACTGGGAGACTATGAGCATTGTAGTTCGGAGATGCAGTTGGGGGTAATGATTGTGAAATCTTGGAGGCTGTGATTGAGTGAGTTTGGAGATACATGTGGAGGCCAACATGGTGTGGAGAGCAGAAGTGAAAGAACCAACAATCTCAATTGTCTGTTGATTTAATGAGAGGGAATACTTTGGACTTAGATCTGAAAGAGAAGAAAGGAAAATCTCCATGCCAACCACCAGAGCTGGAGCCTGAAGCCTAGCACCTGTACTGAGGCAATGTATGCTGCTCAGCGTGGGTGCATGTCAGGCCAATAAGAGCAACCAAGGCTGGTGGGGGCGGATATGACTGGTGGGGGAATGGCAAGATTGATGAGGGCAGAAAGCCAGTGGCCTCATGCCCGGGTCCACCAGCATCAAAGGCAAAGAATATCACTCAGCCAAACTCCTAGTCAACAGACACTTCGAACCATGAGATATACTGGCTGGTATTGATAGAGCGAAATGGGCAGTGTACTTAAAGATGGTTGATTGGAGGTGGTTGAGGTGCAGGCAGTTTATCTTGAGGTGGTTGATTTGGAGGTGATCGATCTTGAGGTGGTTCATCTGGAGGTGGTTGATTTTGAGGCGGTTGATCCTGAGGTGGTTGATCTGGAGGTGGTTGATGATGAGGTGGTTCATCTGGAGGTGGTTGATTTTGAGGCGGTTGATCCTGAGGTGGTTGATCTGGAGGTGGTTGATGATGAGGTGGTTGATCTGGAGGTGGTTGATCTGGAGGTGGTTGATCTGGAGGTGGTTGATCTGGAGGTGGTTGATCTGGAGGTGGTTGATCTGGAGGT
>Ga0307515_10024168_pt1 | contig 10599 bp, 4 predicted proteins | sample 17_EM_MG_FD_194513 | JGI IMG/M metagenome (GOLD analysis project Ga0307515, IMG submission 194513) | Populus trichocarpa ectomycorrhiza microbial communities from riparian zone in the Pacific Northwest, United States - 17_EM | ecosystem: Host-associated > Plants > Roots > Unclassified | place...
ATTGGCTCTTATGACACTTTTCTTACCATTTTTCATTTTCTTTTCTTTAATGAAATCCACATACAAGTTCAATAAGTGAAATCTAGTTTTTTTAAAGCTTCATTCTTCACTAATCTCTAAATCCCTTTCCTTGATATATGCCCTAGACATCCATACCACAAGATAAAATATTTCTCATTTATTTGGCAATACCTTAAACCAACATTATAATATAGGGCCATAAAGTTTTTTCAAATACATTATTCAAAGCAATTCTAAATAAGCCATCATATAGAGTGCTAGAACTAACTATAATTGAATCAATTATCAATTTAAGTTTATCTCATGGCCATCCTTAACAAGTAAATGATAGGTTTCAATAGCTATCCTTAAGAAGTAAATGCATTATCCTTTAGTTTCTTATTTATAAGGAATCTATGTATTGTGTTAGTCATGTGATTTGTAGCACTAGAATCAATCCACCAGGTTTTAGAAAGAACTTCAGAAAGATTTGGTTCATAACAAACAAAATAAAATTTATTACCTTTCTTTTTAAACTAAGCTTCATGTTTGTTGCAATCCTTCCTTGCATGTCCTTCCTTACCATATAAATAATATTTGATAGTAAAATTATTTGTTTTATCCTAATTAGCCTTTTCAAATGAATTTCCTTTTTTTAGTGGGATCAATTTTCCATTCCATTTCTTTTTACTATCTTATTGAGTTACCAACAATGTTGAATGTTATCCATCCTGCATCAAACATACTTCCTCTTGAATTCACATGTTTTTCAGTTCACTTATGCTCTATTAATCTTTATTGGTGTTGTAATGAATTTTGAATAGACTAAACTGACAAAGAAAGTGAATTTAAAATAGGTTGATTCATAAAACTATCACTTACATGCATTCTTGAAATATTCATCTTTACAACTTAATTTTTCATATCAAGAATATGTTGTTGAACTTCTTTAGTACCATCATACTTTATGGTTGTTAATATTTCCATAAGATTGTCTGTTAGTGACTTTTTAGCTAATCTGAGAAAATCCTTTAGTGAATCCAAAATTTAGCATTTCTCATTTGTAGTTGAGAGGCTTTGATATTGTTCACCATAGTCATCTCCACAAACATCAGACTAAGCCTATTTGACATCTCTCATGCTTTAATTTCAAAGACTTGTTTATTAGTATTGTCATAAGTAATTGTTTGGGGTTTATCCGTCAAATGTGTGTAGTCCAAATCCAATTTCCAAATCCAATACCCCTAGGTAAATTAGATTTGCTCATATCATTTAAAGAAATTTATTTTATTATGAATTAGAATATTTAGAGCATGTGAATGCAACTTTAATGTGAACATAAAAAAAAAAACTTAGGATGTTGTCTCTACCCCTAATAGACATTACAAATCTCAATATAGCATACTTTGATTAATAATTAAGAAAACCCAAAATTGATATTTAATTCAAACAATCATGTGAATTTTATAGCATACTTTATATAAATTCACATGATTTCTTGGAGTGATATTTCAATATAGCATACTTTGATTAATCCATATGATTTCTTCTTTAATAATTTAATACACTCGAAATCATCATGTTTAGTTTTATAAATTTATCAAGATAATAAAGTGTGTGTGTGTGTGTCTATATATATATATATATATATATATATAAACATGAATCATGTTCATTCTGAATTGCGGATTTATGAACCCAAAGCACATCACATGTGGATTTTAGACAATTAATGCTAACATATCTTATATGGTGTGGTTGCGTGCACCAATAACATAGTTGCCCTGACCATCCATTCAATTAATGATATATACCAATAATTACATGCTACGCTAAAAATCAAAACAAATTTTTTTCACATGGAAATATATTCATACAATATTAATATATTTTCTAATAAAAAATAAATAAATCTTATAAGAGTTGAATTGATGTATCTTAGTTGACGTTGCGAATTGAAAAACAACCTGAAAGATAAGTAGAAATATAATTTACTAAAAGGAATTTTAAGACAATGTCCTTTTTTTTTAAAAAAAAAAAATTGAGATGTAAATATATTACATTGACTTGGGTTAACCTGTAAATTTACGACCTCAGTCATGAGACCATGATAACCCTTTAGAAAGCAAAACAAATCAAATTATGAAGCCTAATTCACAATCAACTTAATGTTGAAAGATGAAATTGAAAAATAAATTAATTAAAAAAAAGTAATAAAAAAAACTAGAGTCAACTTGCCAAATCTGTAATTCGAGTCATGAAATAGAGATAACATCATAGAAAGAAAATAAAAAATAATAATTATGAAGCTCAATTTTTATCAATCCAAAGCTGAAGGATAGAATTAAAAAAAAAACCAATTAAAAAAAATGCAAAAACAAATGATCAAACTCGATCCGGTTAACCCGCCAAACCTACAATCTTGGTCATGAGACTAGGATAACCTCATAAAAAAATAAATTATGAAATTCAATTCTCAATCAACATAATGTTGAAGAATGAAATTGAACAAAAAAAATTAAAAAAAACTCAAGTCATCTTAAGTTAACCCGCCAAATACATGACTTAGGTCATGACATTAATTAGGATAACCTTATAGAAAATGAATTGAAACAAATTATAAATTTTAATCTCTAGCAAGCCCAATATTGAAAGATGAAATAAAAAAAATTAAAAAGAAAATCGAAAAAAAAATTGAAAAAAACTTCCTCTCCTCACATAACACAATATTGGAATAATATTTTTTTCTAATATTTTTTTTATTTTCAATTTCATCATCAAACATTATATTTATTGGGGATTGAGTTTTATAATTCTTTATAATTTATGTTTTATGAGGTTATCCTAGATTTATGACCCAGATAACATGTTTGACGGGTTAACTTTGTTGACTCAAGTTTTTTTTCTCTTTTTCTAATTGACTCTTTTTTTATTCATAATTTAATCCTCAATATTAGGATGATTGAGAATTAGGTTTTGTGATTTATTTCCACCTGCTTTCTATAAGGTTATTCTCATCTTATGACTCGGGTCATATGTTTGGTAAGTTAATCATGGTTGATTTGAGCTATTTTTTGTTTCATTTTTAATCAATTTTTTTTATTTCATCTTTCAACACTTGGTTGATTGAGAATTGAGCTTTATAATCTATTTTAATTTATTTTCTATTGGGTTATCCTGCTCTTATAACCTGGGCCGCGAGTTTGACATGTTAACTCGAGTTAACTCGGGTCATTTTCTTGAGTTTTTTTTAATTGATTTTTTTTTAGTTTTATCCTTCAACATTGGATTTATTAGAAATTAAGCTTCGTGATTTTTTTGAATTTTTTTCTATGGGGTTATCATGATCTCATACTTGGTATGCGGGTTCGTAGTTTAACCTGAGTTGACTTAAACCGATCCAATATGTTATTGTCTTTATATTTATTAAGAAAATCTCATCTTAGATATTTATTTTGCATCAAACTATATTTTCACTAGTTATTCCGGTTGTCTTTGGACTCAACAAGGTAACCAAGTCACATCAAATTAACTCCTACACGATTTAAATTTATTTTCTACTAGATAAAAATATTAGCAATGCCTAGACTTTTTTTTTACATAAAAAAATTGATCTAACCCGCAACGTAGCGCTCACTAAATGATCTAGTATAAAACTAAAATATTATTCTAGTGAATAGTGTTTTGTGAGGAGGTGAACATTGAACTCATCTTCTCTTTTAATTTTTGTTAATAATATTTTAGAAAATAACTGGTTTATAGGTCCACGCTAAGCTGAGGGTCACATAAAAAAAATTTTAATTAAAAAAAAAATTAACCACATGAATTATTTGGCATTATTATTAAACCTAATTTAGCAAGTCAACCTTGAAATCTCCCAACCCGACTCTTTGTCAAGCTTTAATTTAAGATTAAAGCAATTTGAAATAAATTATGAAGATCAATTCAAAAGTAACCAAATATCAAATGATAATTTTTTTTTAAAAAAAAGCTAAAAAATTCAAGGATGAAATCAGAAAACAAAATAAAAAAAATCAAAGAAAAAAGATAGAGAGAGAGATGCTTTATTGTTCATATGAATAGTGAAGCTCCATCAAGTTTACCAAATATTTTATTTGTATTAGGCAATTCTATCAACAATTGGTTTCATCAACAAAGTTAGACCCATTAAGTTATTAGTGATGAAGTCATAAAAACTTTAGATTGGGTTTGTGTTTTCCACGGTTGTGTCTTAGGTTGATATGTCCGGACATGGTTGTTTCATGCACTCCTGCAAAAACAAGTCGTCTATTAAGATAGAGGACCCTCTATTATTTAAGTCAGTAAATTCTAGGAGGGAAGGAAATTATAACAATGAGAACAAAAACATATGAGAGTGTATGATGTTGTGATTGTTATGTGTGGTATTGTATGGCTTTGTATCTTATTACCTAGCAACCCGATGTATTTATACACCTCGATCACATGAAATTACCTCATGTAAAGCATGGGGTTGCCAGACATAGTGGAAGATGTGGCACCACAACTATTTGTGAGAAAGGTTGGCACTTGCAGGTGAATGACGAGAAAGGTTGGTGCCATACTAACAAGGCATGAGTTGTTCAAACAAAGTGTGTACCATAATTACGTAGCTATTTGCAAGAAAGTTAGGTGTCATTCTGACCTTTTAAAAGTCATAACACTACATTGCAGTGCGTGACAACGTTAGGCTCCCTCGAAATTTGCACAAGATTGGGATTTGGTCTTAAATTTGTTGTTGGGTTAAGGCCTATAACTAAGGAGATAGACAATCCACTTGGGCAAAGACCCATTTGCGAATAAGGCGGTCCACTTAAACGAAGGCTTATTAGCGAACAAGACTTTTTGTATTTTAAAGTTATTTATTTTTAATTGATTTAATAAAAAAAGAAAAAAAAGCATAATGGATCGAATATACAGAGGCCAGACATGTGGGCTTGGGTGGCCTAGTGCACCTTACCCATTTAAAGAAAACACCATGTGCACTGGCTAGGTGCACGAGCGTGAGCTCTTTTTTTTTGAAAAAAAAAATGGATGACATGTTGTCTGTTTTTTTTTTTTTAAGATAATAAAATAAAGCACGCATAGTTTCTTACTACCAGAGAGATGATCGAAAAATCAAGTTGGGGTTTTTTAGACCTAAAAATCCATTTTTTAAAACCTATTTTCACTTAAAACTTGTTGAGATCAAAATTCACCTTTTTTTCTTATTAGATTATGATCAATCGACACATTTCTCTTTTGTTCTTTGTTTTTTTAACTAGTTTCTATGTCTTCTCTAGAAGAAAAGGATGAAAAAATAATTTTTTGAATAAAAATTAAATTTAAAAAATTAAAAGGACTGGGTTGGAAGAGAAAGAAAAATAGGTGGACTGAAAATCATTTTTTTTCATAAATTTGAGATTGACCATGGTTTTATATTATAATCTTCTCTCTTTTAATTTTATATTTATACCATAATTTTAAACTTTATATCGTGAAATTAAGTTTTAGAAAGATTCAAAAAAAATTATAAGAAAAAAATAAAATAAAAAACACAAGGAAAATAAAATAAAAAGACCCCGCAAAGTAGCTTTGGCTACTAGTATAAATAGTGGCAATCCCTTGTTTGTTTTTAATGTAGTAAGTGTTTTTTTTTTTTTTTTTTTTTTTTTTTTTTTTTTGCTATTCTTACAATATATTGATTGTAGAAATTCCCTTACCATTACTATTTTGAACATGACATGCATCTGCAAATATTAAAATAGTTTGCACGTGTTAATATTAAAGTAGTCAAGTTCAGATCGTACATCATTTTTGAGCTGGAATATAATGATTTATACATGTAAAAATTACTTTGATCATATAATTTAGTATTTTTTTATATTTATTCTTGTTGTTTTGAAAAATTAAATCTACATTCTAAATATTATTGTACGTGTAGTGTAGCAGCTTACATCCTCACTTATTTTACACTCTTTGATAATATAAATTATAATTTTTAAAATATTAAAAATAAATATAAAATCAATTAAATTAAATTATAGGAAGATTAATGTATCTATCACCCACGCTTTCCGGAAGTAAACGAACTCAACATCAACGTGATTATTGATACTGTTGCTTGAACTACGTGCAAAGGATATCAAATTCCGTTCTTCAATGTTCATAAAAGAATAGTTTTTTTTTTGAAAAAAAAGAAACGTTAAAACTTGCAGTTGACTTCTAGTCTTTCAAGATATTCTCCCATGACATTACGAACTAGGTTTATAATTATATTTATATATACAAACACTACTTACAGGTGTAAACGTCGGAGAAGAAATAAAATATTAGCTGTCAAAATCTTCTGAAACTGATCAAAATCTTCAGTACTATTAATATTCTGTTATATTCTTGTTGTTGGAAGCTCGGTCGAGTTCATATCTGGTGGTGAAGATTTTATTGAAAAAGTTTTTAAAAAAATGCTTGTTGCTTTATTATATTACTTTTAGAAAGAGAGAAATAAATGAAAACTCGAGGAGGAGCAAATGACTGCAGCTAGCAATCTCATTCGTGCATAAATAGTAGACTGCGTGTGAGGATCATCGATATTCTCTCTTTTCCCTAGCTGTTTTACTTCTCTTGAGCGTGACAGTACCTAGCAGATTAGCAGGGTGTTCTTCATAACATTTGAGTCTGGTTCATCCTGGTTAATTTAGGCTAGAGACTTTGTTTATTTTTCTGATATATATATACAGACAAAACCTTGCTTGTTCGTTTTTTTAGACAAGAATGAATACGATAGCTGGAGTTGGATCAGCATGGTGGCATGGCACTTCAAGACTAAAAGGAAAAGTCTTGATTTGTTTGGTTGTTGCAACTTCAATATTGATGGTGGCTGTAGCAGAACCAAGTTTGAAACAAAAGGGTTCATCATATAATGAGACTCGAAAGGTTGAGTCTCCTCGCCATGTGACAAAAGGCCACTCTGGTTACCAACATGTTTGGCCTGTGAGTCCAATTTTTCTATGTTATCTGACTCCCTGTTGACTACTTGAATCTTCTGCTTGGCTGCATAGAAAAAAAAAAACCCTACAGGAAAACAAAGCCGACAGATTTTATGTTTTCTCTGAATTCTTTTTTGTTTCCCCCTTCCTGTCTTGTCAATAACTTTTTATTGGGTTTTCAGGATATGAGATTTGGTTTGAGAATTGTGGGGGGTACTATAATTGCATTCTTCGGAGCAGCATGTGGGAGCGTGGGAGGCGTTGGTGGAGGCGGCATTTTTGTTCCCATGCTTACACTGGTTATTGGGTTTGATTCTAAATCATCAACAGCATTATCAAAATGCAAGTGAAGATCCACCCTTCTAATATTTATGCATCTGAAAACCTCCTCATATGGCTAATGCATGCGTTATGAGGATAGTAATGTCAAAGAAGAACAGATGCTGCATATATCTTTTGGGTTGATAAAACATTTCTATCAAGTTACAGAAAATATATGCTCAGACATTTCTGAGTTGATTCAAAATATCAATCAACTCTCATGGCTACTGCATTACTGTATCCTTAAAATATGTCATGAAGTTGTTGTCGACTATGTTTGCTTTTGTCAGGTATGATCACAGGTGCAGCGGCGACAACTGTTTTCTATAATTTAAGACTAAGACACCCTACACTGGAACTGCCCATTATCGACTACGATCTGGCGCTTCTATTTCAGCCAATGTTGATTCTGGGAATTAGTATTGGAGTGACTCTGAATGTTCTTTTTGCTGACTGGATGATCATTATTTTGCTAATCATTTTCTTCATAGGTATATATATTGATAGTATAACTGCTACGCACTTTCTCCGTTTCGTTCTTGGAGCAACATTCTTCATTTTCTTTCGTTCCATGCAGCAACATCAACCAGGTCATTCTTCAAAGGCGTTGAAACATGGAAAAAAGAAACCAAATCAAAACAGGTCTCACATTTCCTTTATCCTAAAAACCTAGTTTATCTATGATATTCTATAATTCAATCTGTTTCCTCGTGCTCCATAACTGATCAGTTGTTTTAATTTGTAAATTTTCAGGAAGCTGCAAGAGCAAAGTTGGAAATTCATGGTGAGTGGTTTATAAAATCCAAATCTAGCTATCCTAATGTTTTTCTTTTCCTTCATGCCTAATGTGTTCTTTCATCAGACGACGAGATTGAAGCAGCAGAGGAAAAGCCTCTTCCTGGAGGCACCACCAGTCATGATCAAATAAAACCCGAGCCCAATAAAGAGAAGGTACGAAAAGTTAAGCAGTCTGAGTTTCATTTTAGTGGACTTTCATGACTAATAACTTCTGAAACCTTGTCAGGTCTCTATAATAGAGAATATTAAATGGAAGGACCTTGGAATTCTTGTCATTGTGTGGCTGATCATTCTTGCATTGCAGATTGGGAAGGTTTTTACCACTCGTTGTTATTTTCACATTACAGAGTGAGCCAATTCCTTCGTTTTTCTGTATTGATCAGCTAGTCTAATGAAAAACCAATGTCTGTCTGTTGGTCACAGAATTATACAACAACCTGCTCAGCTATATATTGGCTATTGAACATATTACAGGTACCTTTAATTACTTTGTTGAGTACATATATATTCATGAAATCTTATAGTATAAGAATAGTTACTATATTTTTGCCCTTGCTTTTCAGATCCCGGTGGCAGCTGGTGTAACTTCATACGAGGCGGTTAGCCTGTACAAAGGGCGGAGAAAAATTACATCCATGGGAGAAGCAAGCAATAACTGGCCAGTGCACGAACTTATTTTATATTGTTTTATAGGTGTTATGGCTGGCACAGTTGGAGGCATGCTTGGACTTGGTGGAGGTTTCATTTTGGGTCCTCTTTTTTTGGAGATGGGAATCCCTCCACAGGTGGAATTTCCTACTTTATTTCAACTTGTAAGATCCATTGACAGTGCCTTAAAATATTGAGAATCCCAACGCTGTAGGTGTCAAGCGCCACAGCCACCTTCGCCATGATGTTTTCTGCTTCCATGTCTGTCGTAGAATTTTACCTTCTAAAACGTTTCCCCGTCCCTTACGGTAACCTTTTTTCAGCTACAAAGCTTTCTGCTCATTTAAACGCAACATTTACAACTCAAAAGGAGCTGCAATAATTTATAAGCTCACTTAGAACTAACTGACTATATCTTCTTCAATTCTTACACACGCACGCAGCTCTCTACTTCTTCACCGTGGCCACAATTGCCGCCGTGGTGGGGCAACATGTGGTGAGAAAGCTGATCAGTATATTAGGGAGAGCATCTCTGATCATCTTCATTCTGGCCTCAACAATATTTGTGAGTGCAATATTAGTAGGTATGTATGTGGCGTGTGGACAAACATATGTATAATATATTGTTCAATATTTTGAGATTCTCATTAATTAGTCTCCTATATGTCTGATTTGGCTGAAGGGTTTTGCTACTTTTCGAACAGGTGGAGCTGGCATGGCAAGCATGATCGAAAAGTTTGAGAGGAAGGAGTACATGGGATTTGAAAGCATGTGTTCATAGGGAGAAGCCTCATCAGGATCAGTAAAAAGTTCTATCAATTGTTATTTCCAAATGGATTGACTAGCTGTTATTCTTCACTTCGAAAATCAGGATTAGATTGTCGTGTTATGTTATTTTGGAAGCGTAGTTATTGTTTTTTTTTTTTTTTTAAATATATTAAAATAATATTTTTTAAAATTTAAATTTAATAATAATATATTAAATTTTTTATATAAAATACGTACGGTTTGTACGGTAAAAACAAACACCATCATAAAAATTTATCACAATCTGTGAATATACAGTAAGCAGTCACATGCTGGGTTGTTTCGATTCTGTAAAACTAATAAATGAACTGATAATTAATTACCATTAGTCTCTCCAGTAAAGTAGTTCCTCCGACAATGTCTTACTGTAAAGTAAAGTGCAATCTCTCTTTTTCTTTTTTTTTTCGTCGTTATCCGGATAAGTTTATATTTACGACTAATCTTAATATATATATTTTTTTATTAATATAAGTATTCGGGTCAGTTTGTGTGCACCTCGACTAATTCTACGGGCCCTGAAGTTAACAACCATGTAAACCTCCAGTGGCTCTGAGGTTTATAAGACTCAAACTGGTGACCTCTAAAGAGCAAACCTAGAGCCTGACCAGTGAGTTACACCTCTTAGAGTTGACTAATCTCAATATTATTATTATTACTAGTGAAATATTAAAAAATTAATTAATATTTATGTGTAGAATATTTTAAAAATAATTTAAATATTTTGTTAGATCTAGAATTATTGGGTTTGGTATAGTTACCAGACCCAAATCTCTTCTGGCTTGTCCACTGGACTTAAAACATTAAAAGTATTTTTTATACTTTTAATATTTTTTATATTTAAAAAAAATTATTATTAAGTCGTTATAGAGCTAACTTGTGGAATATTATTTAAAATTTCAAAATCAACAGTTGCTCATCTAAAATAAATAACAACTATAATTTTATATATTAAAAATAATATATTTATAATCGCATTTATTTTTTTCCTCTTACAAGGAATTATATATGCACCAGATCTAGATATCCTCATGTTTGTTTT
>Ga0307515_10024169_pt1 | contig 10598 bp, 4 predicted proteins | sample 17_EM_MG_FD_194513 | JGI IMG/M metagenome (GOLD analysis project Ga0307515, IMG submission 194513) | Populus trichocarpa ectomycorrhiza microbial communities from riparian zone in the Pacific Northwest, United States - 17_EM | ecosystem: Host-associated > Plants > Roots > Unclassified | place...
AATTTCACATTCATGTTCTATATTTCAGATATTGATACCTGCATACAGCTAAAAACACTATGTTCAACATGTAGTTCTACAACTAAATAGCATTGCATTTGCTGTATCATCTTTTTTTTTTTTGTGGGGTCAATCATGTGAAATTTATGAAGAGCCTCAGCCACAAATTGAAATAGAGGGGGGGGGGGGACAAAATCTTCAAAGAAGAACTCTACTCGTCAACTTCTTTCAACCTTTTTTTCTGCTGCCTTCGCTGATCACGTAAACCTGGATGAGAAAGTAAATAACCTTAGGGCATGATAGACAGTCGGAATGAAAAAACATAAAAACGGAAAGAGATATGGAGAACTGAGAATACGTTTCTTCTCTCCCTTTCTTTTTCTCCTCAAATTCTCCAAGTCTCTACGTTTTTCTGCCGTCTCTTTCACGTCCATACGCACCTGAGAGCAGGATAAAGACATTATAGAAACCAGAAACCAAAGGACACGATGATAGAGAGCCGATCACAAATATATACAATTAGTATATCCATATTTTTTCTAATTTAAGTGCACATTCAGGATGAGAACCAAAAACCTTCAGAAAAGCTTTTAGTACATCTTCAAAGCTGCCAATGAGACGAGCCTTTCAAGAACTTGCATACATCAGCAACTAGTCACGAACTGGATCCACCTTTTACAGAATTAGCTAAGCATTACAAGTTTTGCTCCACATCCAATTTCTGGAGGAACAGCAGGGGCCTATTCAGGGAGGGCTCTCTCTAAATTAACAAAAGGGCTTGCTTTTCAGCTTTGATCCTCTCAGAAGCGTGCCCAAGATGGGTCAAATTCTGAAGGGAGTGGATAGGTGGCACTAAGTTTGGGTTCTGGCTCATTCTTTAGGGAGGCTCAAACAGGTCAAGTTATGCTATGAAGAGCATATAGATGCAGTGCTTAGAAGACCAGATATTTTTAAATCATGGGGCACTGAAATGTTAGTTGTGTAGAAAAGGGAGTCAAACTAAGGAAACCCCAGGATATCATTCTTTGCAACCTGCTCTCTTGTGCTAAAGCCACATAATTTCACTAACATTGCTAGAAAAAATACACTCTCTACCAAAGAACATGACTGCATGTTCATTTATTATCCACAAGTTTGATCCTTCATGCAACCAAATATTATATACACGACAGTATTTTATAGCAAGCTTAACTAAATTTTTTCTTCAAATGATATATGTAACAAGATTTTGAATTTACGGTATTTTCAAACAAAAGAAAACGCTCATATTGGAGTCCAAGTGTACCATATTTTGAATTTAGAGGCCTGCAGAAATGTCTAATAAAGTAATCACGAAAAGTGGGGAAGAACATGAGAGTGGAATCATAGCTGAAACATACTACCTCCTGACCAGAACTTCGGAGTGCCTGGAGTGGCTCCACACAATCTTGACCAATAACCACCAATTTCCTTCTTTTGTTATCTCCCATATTCACACCTTGGTCTAACTTTTGCCTTGTTAATTCTTCAAACTGATGTTGTAGGAGAGGTGAAATCCCAGCCTGCAGGAATAGTTGCAGTCAGTAGTTAAGATCCTTACACCTGAAAATTCATTTTATTTACTGCAGGATAAATGACATATCACAGGGAGTAATCTATTCTAACATCATCTGAAATCAAGCATCAAACAAATGCTAGCCAAACTAGATTCCCATTAATGCCCCTGCTGTCCCCAATACAAGAGTTGGGCGTCACATACAAAGCACCCATGCACTATCAATGGTCAACATCAGAATCATTACAACCTGCAACTGACCAAACCAATCATTCAGGTTTCAAAAGCCTTCAACTAACCTAGATTCTAACACTACACAGAATTTAGGATAAGCTCCAAACTCGAAGTAAAATATTGCAATAAAGCTCTGATAGAGTGTGTCCCAACAACTATTAGGCAGACTTCATCCTTTAACAACATATATTGATATATAAAAACAAACATCTCAGTATATGACGTGAAAATCAAAATTGCACATCTACAAACAGGTAAAGGTATATCCATATAGTACTATTTCTAAGAACCCAGACAACATCTCCAAGGAAAAAAAAAAAAAAAGAACCCAGACATGTTTGTTCAAGAAAAAAAGAGCCCGGACATGTTTAAGAGTACTACAGCTTGTGTTTGATCAACAGATTGACACAATCAATAGTGACCAAGAAAAGTTAAAGGTAATGACCAGTGGATTATTACCCCTGCCAAATAGCGATGTGAAAACGATTTGGGTTGCAAAGGACGTGAAAGCAGAGTGTTAAGCTCCTGCAAATTAAATCCAGAAGAAATTACTATAGTTGCCTCTTCAAGGAAAAAGAAATGGCCAAACTCTCAAATTTCACAGAACCAAAATTAGAATAAGAAATTTATCGTAGTAAACAAAACCTGCTGTAAATTTTTCAGTTGCATTGAGGTGACTCTCTTTTGCTTATGATTGTTCACTCTTTCCTCCTCACTGTCATCATTCTCCACCATTAACTCAATTGATTCTGCATTTCGTTCAAACCAGGTTTTCTTTGCCTTCTCCTAGAGAAGCACATGTATCAGTTACAGAATGAAGCAGAAGTAGTATTTCAGGAAACTGATATTTTAAGTTTCTAAACTATGTAGACAGAAATAAGGAGATCCCAAATCACATGAGCCAAGTAAAAGATTCATCTACCTGGGAGTCCTTTCTTGTAATCTTGTCTATTTGACGTGCAAGAGACAGCCGTCTCATCACCTCTTGCATGTATGACTCTTCTAAAGGAAATCTCTGAAAACTTTCCTGCATAAAGAGAAGAGACAACCCAACAATTTACTGAGGCAATCCTTGAATCCCAACTCTTAGTTCAAAAAGAATAAAAACAGAGGAGGCAATCCTTTATGGAATCCTACAATTTAGGGCTTCATGTAAAAAAGCAAGAGTGTTAAGCGCTGCTGATGATATAATTATGAAAAATGGCAAAATCTAATGCTTAAATTTCCAAAATGCTCAATCAAGTCTAACCTCTCTTTAAAGAATAATATACTTTTCAAGAATAATGTACTCAGATTAGTAAAGTTTGAAACTTTGCAAGAGCTGCTACCTTTGAAAATGATTTGCACAAAGAGGCAAATTTTGAAGTATCATTTGATGAGATAAGGGCAATGCTGCATCCATCAGTACAAGCTCTTGCAGTTCTTCCACTTCGGTGAACATAAACCTAACACAAAAGGATATAATATAAGTTTAACAGAACGAAAGCAAAAACTTTTAAAAAATGTGATGCATCCCAAGTTTTACTTCTGCTGAATGTGGAAGCTGATAGTGAACAACAGTTCGGACACCAGGGATGTCGAGGCCTCTTGCAGCAACATCTGTAGCAACAAGGATAGCATGTTCATTTGAACGAAAACGATCTATTGCCTGCATTAGACACAAAGGAGAAGTTGGTTGGTGTGAAGAAACACAAGTCACTGCATCTTCTGACAAACAAAATCACAAATTTAATTGGCAGAAGATAGTTATTATGTTGAAAAACATAGAACTTAGCACCTCTGCCATTTGCTTCTCCCAGAGACAAAGAAAGATAAAGAACTCCTAGATCACAACTTAAAACAAGTAACTCAAAAGAAAAAGAAAGAAACGTAAGAAAAGATGGTGGGCACTTAATTTACCAAGCGGGGTTTGCAATTGCCTTTTTCTATTCAGAGACATTGTTTATACAACTCTTATAAACTCTTGTAATATTTAACGCTCTGGCCCACTTAACATGTACAGTTGATTCAAAAACATTTTCATATAGCTCTGCTTTCTCTTGTTCCAAAAGCCATGGACCAAAAGTTGTAATGCACTCACCCTGGAACTAAACGGCAACATATGATTTTGTCTGATAAACTGATTATCTCCAGAATCGGATTGCCCACTTAACATAACCAGCTCAAAACCAATACAAGGCCTATTAAATGGGTTGAGTGTTCAGAAACTCAGCGCTCATCATGAAGTTATGTGAAGTTAATGCGCTTGTATCACCCACGTAGAAGCACATGAAACACTTGAATAGCTACACCAAAACTGATGATATGCATTTCCAACTACAACCATATGCAATGCCTCTGATTAATAAGTTGTCTTGCCCCTTTCAAGGCACATCATGAGCTGGTGGCTCTAATATGTGTTCAAAACAAGTCTGCAACTGTTTACAGCCAATTTGAATAACTAGATTACAGTATCAACAACATGAGGCATTAAATCCTATTCATTTATTAAACTATTTATTTTAGAATTGTACTCGAGCATTAACTTTAAACACAGCACCACACGCAAAATTCAAATATCACATTATAAATGAGCATGGTTCGAACTACTTAATAAAAAAGAAAGGAAAAATACAAATCACAAACCTTCAAACGAGCTCGCTGCTGCATCTGAGCATGAAGTGTCCAAACATTGATGCCTAGGATGCGCAAAAGGGCAGAAGTGTGGCGCAAAGCTGCAATTGATGTACAGAAAACAATTGTGCGACCTTTTCCATGAACACTCAATATATAATACAGGCAAGCATCTTTATCTTCTTCCTTGCATCTGCAGTCATTTTAGTAAAAAATTGAGAAAGGCAAGTGATGCAATATGATAACATAAAATTTTGCTAAAAACAAAAACATAAAGATTACATATAAAGTGCAAATGTAAAGGCAAAGAGTGTAATAGATCCTTTCATTAATAACTCCTGAAATTAAGAATTAAACAAGTTAATCAAGTTGAAGATATACCAATCAGAGTGAGCAAGATGAGATCAAAGCAATCTTATAAAAATATGTCCTGTGTGCACAAAATAGAAAGAAAAAATAATGCAAACAAATAAAAAGGTGCGGCGCAACCACTGAACTACAGCCCATGTAAATTCCGAGGACAAGCCAGATGACCTTGGAATAATATTTTGGCTGCGCAAACCAGTCTACAGACATGAATTTGCAGAGGCATGCATGCGTGCATGTTGGAATGTTAAACCTTATAGCCATCAACATGGCCAGCCCTATTGTAAAATATAGTGGTATGCCAAATTTAGAAATCCAGCACAAGCTTCAAAACATCCCACCATGTAGCTTGTAAACCACTTAGATTCTTGCATTTAGCAGTTATAAAGATTCTAATGGGAGATGCAGTGTAAGACACATACTCTATAAAAGATTCCTCGAGCTTATTTGCGAGGATTGATGCATTTGTCAGGTCAATGATGGCAGCATTTGCTCTCATTCCAGCTCGTTCAGAGAGCATTTCTATGGAATTCAGCCCATCAGCCATTGATTGCTTTGATTTTAATGAGCCACGCTTTAGCTTCTTGCGAAAATCAGCAGATAATGCTATAGTTGCAGAAAAAACAAACGTTTGTCTTTTCTTTATTTGCATGTTTGAAAGTGTTTGGCAATTTTCTGAACTTTGAGATTGTCCTCCAATTGAACCACTGGCCATGGGCAGCATGTCAATAATAGACTGTAACTCACGAAAATGTCCATTTTCAATCATTCGATCTGCCTCATCCAGCACAAAGAATGATAACGAATGCAACTGCAGAGGAAAACAAACAGAGACAATATGGCATATGAATAAGGTGCTTAAATGTGTTTTATCTAGAAACCAAATGTGTAAAGATCCAAAAACTAAATCAATAAAAAAAAAAGTTAATCCGATTGTAGCAGAACAAAGACATACTCTCCCTGAATACATCCAATGTATATATCACATGCAATCACTAACCTCAACAAGATGCTTTTCCCCTCCTGACATAAGTTCCCACAACCTCCCAGGAGTCCCAACAATAATCTCAGGCCTTGCTTTCAAAAGTCTTTCCTGCTTCTCTGTTGACATCCCACCAACAATTGAAACCACCCTAATATTGATACCATGAGCTGCTTCCTTAAAATGGTCTGTCACCTGGAATGGATAAAAAGAAGACCCACATGAAAACTTCAAATCTGACAAAGCTAAATTTGCGGAACCTAAGAGCATGTTGGAGAATTCAGGATCAGCGCTGAGAATTTCATTCAAAATTATGACTACCTGAATGGCAAGCTCCCTTGTTGGAGTGATGATGAGAGCACGCAAAAGACCTTTTGGTGCAAACCTTTCAGCTTCCTCTCCCACATTGTCACCCATGTTTGAAGCCTTATCTTGTTCCTCGAGGAGACGTTGCAAAATGGGCAAACCAAAAGCAAGAGTTTTGCCCGAGCCAGTTTCTGCAGCTCCAACAACATCCTATAACATAAAGGCACAATGATGAGAACAAGACCAAACAGCATTATCCACAATTAAGCCTTAAACAATAACCTTAACCAACCTTCCCTTGATGAGCTGCGGCAGGAATACAAGCTTTCTGTATTGGTGTTGGTTCCTTGAACCCAAGCCTATATATCGATTTCATGAGCAGAGGATGAAGTCTCAACTCATTCCATCCATAAAATTCAGTCTCGTCAACTGATTCTCCTTCTACATCATCCTTGTTATTGCTAACTACAGTCGCACAATTGTGGAGCAATGAACAATCTTCATATTGGTCAATTACCATCAATTAACTAAAGTTTTTGGTATTAAAATGCACCAAAACAACAATAACAGACAAAATATCAATCAAGAGCACATGGAGATCATAGAAAAAGTTTACAAGTGATCGTGAATTTACAAATGACCAAAGCGCAAATGTTACGAGATCAAAATGCATCTGAGTAATTCAGAGACCAACCACAAATTCAAAACCTGCCTTGAGTTATAGACATCAAAATCAAGGAACCTCAAAGCTGACCAAATGTCAATAACACAAATAAACTCAACAGTTAACCGAACTCCAACAAGTAAAAAGTGTTAACACATACCCCAAACTTAAAAGACTGTACATTAAGCCACAAGCCGGGATCCAGAATTTATATGATAAGCACTAACCAGAAGTAGTTTCATCAACCCTTGATGATTCCTTCGCTTTCTTTTTCTTCTTTCTCTTCTTCCTCTTTTTCTTATCCTCCACGTTTATCCCCTCCTCCTCCACCTCCTCTTCAACCCCATCAGCATCAGCATCACTATCCTTCTGTTTCTTGGATTTATTCTTTCTTTCTTTCTTCACCTTCTTATCAAGACCAGGAATTTCTAAACCATAATCACCCTCGTCAATCTCTTCAAGTGATAGAAACCCTGCATTCACCCCCCCAAGAAAAAAAAAACACAATCATATAAAGAATCAGGTTCAGGTCCAAGCTTAAAACCCTATAAACCCTACCGCAAAGTATAGTTAAGAAGAAGGAAATACAAGATGGAATGGGTGAATCCAACCTCCTTCGAGCTCGTGAGAACCAGCAATAACAGAGAAAGGATCGTCTTGAGAGATGGAAGAGTTCCATGGGAGTGAGTCGAGTCGGTCGATTTCAGGGTCAATATGGGTTCGCTTTCTTTTCCCCTTTTTGTTGTTGGACTGTTTAGAAGATACTCGTGGTTCTGCTTCTGTAACGGCGGCCATTCCAGAGTTGCAAGCTTCAAACACTCTGGTAATTTTGCCTAAATGCACTGGCTGCTGTAGCTTAGGCAAGGCAAGTGTTTACATAAATATCACGAAGCGCGTTTATTTAAGCACGAATTGGAAACGAATACCTGTAGTGGCTGATGGTGTAATTTTTCTTATATTTATGGCTATTCTTTTATTGTTTTTGTAGGGAAACACGAAATTCGTGCTTTTTAAAGGGAATTTATAAACCACGCCTCCCTTTTTTTTTTTTTCTCCGTTCAATTTTTTTTCCCTTGACGAAGTTCTTGTTTTTGACGCAACTCACCACCGTTTTATAAAAAATTAAAAATTATTTTTACTTAAAATTAAATTTTTATATATTTTTAAATTATTTTAATATTAAAAATAAATTTTAAAAAATATATTATTTTAATTTATTTTCAATTAAAATCACTTTAAAAAATTATTGTTATTATAATATAAAATATTACCTTAATCCCGAGAGTTTTAACGGGCTTTCGGTATGTAGTTGGTCCTTTTACTAGTAAAATATGTTTCATTGAATCCCTCTACTAATATAAAATAGCATTGTGTCTCTCCATGCAACAAAGTTTTTATTTAACATCAATGCCTCAAAATGTTTACGGCATTTAAAATTAAAGATTGATGAATTATATCGTGACACGTAAGACTTGAACCATTTTCTTCCAAAAATATCAAATAAGTTTTGAAAAAAAATAGAGAAACAAAAACAAATTTTAACATAAATACTCTAAAAAACTATGTATGCTCTCAAAATCATGTCAGATTTTGTTTTTTTTTATTATTATTCAGAAATAGTATTTATGTTATTGAGAAAGTGATTATTTTTTAAAGTATTTTTCACTTGAAAATAATTAAAATGATTTTTTTAATTTTTTAAAATTTATTTTTAACATCAACATATAAAATGATTTACAAATATAAAAATAATTTAAAATAAATAAAAAATTAATTTTTAAAATACAAAAAAAAAATTATAAGTTTTTAAAATTTCATATTTATAAAAAATAAAATTATAGTATAAGAAAATTTATTCAAGGACATGTGTCGTTCATCAATTGTTAAGTGCTAACATCATCAGTATGCAGAGACACGGGCAAAGGGCTAATATTAAATAAAACTTTATTGTGCATAACACAATACAACATTAAAGTACTGTTTATTTTTGCATTATAAAAAGTATTTTTTAAAAATTTTAATTTTTTTAATTTTTTTTCTTTGCTTCAAGTTAATATTTTTTTTAATATTTCTAAATTATTTTGATGCACTGATATCAAAAATAATTTTTTAAAAAAAATATTATTTTAATACATTTCTAGTAAAAAACACTTTAAAAACAATCGTTACCATGCAAACACCCCCAAATACGCCCTAATTCACTAAAGGGACTCAGTAAGACATTATTTACTAGCGAAGGCACTGCTTGTATCAAAAGCCTCGCAATTAACCCCACAATGAGTTACTTTTCTTACAATAAAATTCAAAAACAATTTTGCTTATAAGATTTCTTTGTTTTCAGTGTATATTTAGTTAAAAAATATCAGACACCCATGAAAAAATTAAACAAAAATTAAGTTCCCATGAAAAAAAAAAGATATCTCTTTAATCATCAATATAAAGTCTAAAAATTAAATAGAAAAAACATAATAAATAAAAATAAGAGTGCGCCAATGAAAAAAGAAAGTCTTTGAATGTAACTAACCGTTTATTTAACATAAAACATATCTCTTACTTTCCCATCCTTGGCTTGTTTAAGTATTCAATCAATGGAAAATATTAAGTTCTTAAGAAATTGATTTATTATACGAGACTTTCTTCTTTTACTTGATTTATGTTTTTGTTTTTAGGTGTTTTTTAAAAATATTTTGGGCTTGAAAAAATACTAAATTAATGGTTTTTAGTGCTTTTAAAAAATATTATAGGCTTGAAAAAAAAAACTAAATTAATTTATGGTTTTGAAATATTAATGTCAAAAATTAAAAAAATATAAAATAGATTTATTTTAATATATATTTCAAATAAAAAATTATTTAAAATAACATTGCACCAGTTGTTATTCAAAATAAGTATCAATGTTTTAAATTAATGATAGTGAGATAAAACCTTACTTTAATGTTCCATCATAAAAAAATCTTTAAATAAAAAAAAACAAAAATCTTTAAATTAAAAAATGAAAAAATCAATATTTTGATTTTGAATTATGGGATTTTTTCAAGATAAACCTTTTCTTTTAAAATTTTTAAATTTTCAATTCTACAAACATTCTTTCTAAATTTGAAAATTTATTGAAAAAAACTTTTTTTTCTTTTTGATTTTTTAATCTCAAGGCATTACAAAAAAAATATATATTAAATTAGCTCAGTTTTTTACTATTCATCAAGACACATATTATTATGGAATGAAACGATATAAAAACATAATTGTCCTTGCCAAAAAAACTAGTTAAACATGCAATTAAGAATAGGATTATCTTTTTAATGGGATACATTTGCCATTGAAAAAATGATTGGGAACAAAATAGTCTTTTTTGTTTTTTTGCTATAGTATAAATACTAAGTTGCCTTTTTAACCTTTGGATGGAGGCTTCTTTTGTTTTTTTTTCAAAAATTTAAACAGTGAAGTTACACTCGTACCTTTAAGACAAAAAAAAATAAAATACAAAATTACCCCTGAGTTCTGGGGGAAAAAATAAAGTTGCATGTAGGGGTGTTTTCTTCGTTTTAATATGATTTTGTTATTAATATAAGGTGGGGGTTATGGGTGTTTTCGTCGTTTTAACACAAACACAAATACACACACACACACAATTGTTTATATTAAAAAATGGTTGGTGGTGTCCCCTCCTCTCGGGTGGCGCACGCAGCGCCGAAATAATACTGAACGCCGCTTTTCAGGGCAGCGTTTGATGCGCCTCGCAACCCAAAGCACGGTGACCAAGCACATGTGCCGATGCAACATGCGGAGGAGCTCCAACCGAGGGTTTTTCCCTCCCTCCCTCTTTCCCCTCTCTCCTCCTGTAAAATCGTGTTACCTATTGCAAAAAAAAAAACAATATAGTTTGGCTATTTGTCTGTTTA
>Ga0307515_10024170_pt1 | contig 10598 bp, 3 predicted proteins | sample 17_EM_MG_FD_194513 | JGI IMG/M metagenome (GOLD analysis project Ga0307515, IMG submission 194513) | Populus trichocarpa ectomycorrhiza microbial communities from riparian zone in the Pacific Northwest, United States - 17_EM | ecosystem: Host-associated > Plants > Roots > Unclassified | place...
TGCACCATAAAAAGTTCCTGGTGTCTCATGATCGTGCCGTTTCCTTCTGATCTTCTCGTCTCTGCTCTGCTATATTGCTACCCTGCAAAATATTTTAGCACAGATCAAAGAGGTAGAATAAAGTGTTGTTGGCCTAGCTTATGAACCGACAACTAGTCCCCCGTCATTGAGATATTTGTAATTCAAAACTAGCTAGACAAGGTAGGGAATTTCAGAGCCATGATTTTCAGTTAATATAGAAAATAAAAAAGATTTATATATCATATTAAGAACGTCTAAAAAACATATAATATTTTTGTTTGCATAGGTATTGAAGATCTAAAACTCAAATATGAAATATAAAAACTATTTTACAAGAGAATAGATAACTAATACACCTTTTCCGGCAATCTACCAATAGTTATTTTGTCTTTCACTTTGATATTCTTTTTTAGTGGAAAAGGAGCGTGAAAACCATAGTTTTAAAACCCGGCTCGACCCAGGACCAGGCCGACCCGGGGCTGGAATCAGGCCGGGTTGAAGAAAAAACAGGGGAAGAAAAAACCCGGTATGACCTAGCGACCCGGTCAAAAACCCGGTTGCAACCCGTTGACTTTTTTTTTTTTTACTAAAACAACGTCGTTTTGATTTTTTAAAAAAACAAATTGACATGGACGACCCGGTGACCTGGTCAAAATCCGGAACCCGGGCCTTGGATCGGGCTGGGTCTAAAAACTATGGTGAAAACTGATTAATTATATGTATGATGATGTTGCAAAAACTTCAAGTAATTTATAACCAAGAATTATCTGCTAGATAATTGGTTAATTCTTGATTTTAATAATTTGATCCATTCTCATTCATCATGATAATTAATAGCTAAAACTTGTAAAAGATTTTTTTTTGTGGATTTGAGGACTCATTGATACTCAAATAAGTAATTTTTTAGAGAAAATATAACAATATTTTAGAAAAAGACTCTGAAAATAAATATACAATAATGAAGAAAATTGTGAATATGTGTTCATTGAAAGATTTATAGAGTTTTTATAGTCCTTAAATCTTATCCTTTTGTAGAGAAAAGGAACTGAAGTGTTATCTTACCCTCATGATATTAACAAAAAAAAAAATATCTAACACATGCATTAAAGAGAGATAAATATCTCTTATACATCATTAATGAAGGATAAATGATAAGTCATTTTAAAAATTTTTATACACCTAGGTATGTAGAGAAATGAGTACCATTTACCTTAACATTTATGTTAAGGTTCATAAACAAAAAACAAACAGAGTCTTGTGACGCAATAAGAGGCCTAGAAAAATCATTAGTTTTATATCTATTTGGGATCAACGAGATGTTGAAACTAGAGATGTCGGGTCTGATAATTTGCTAGACCTATAAGTATTTGGACTCAACATGTAGTTGAACTTAGGGATGTTGAGTCTGACAACTCACTATATCCACATGTACTTGGGTTCAACGCATAGTTGAGTTCAGGAATTGTTAGGTCATCACCCTATATTTTTTTTTTTACATGAATTTTAGATAAAAATAACATGTATAAAAAATGTTGAGCAATTAATATAAACCTTTTATTGCAATATAAAAATCTATGAAAGAGTAGACATAAACAAACAATAAGAACCTAAACAAAGAAAACAAAAAATAAAAATAATCATTTAGTTTCTAATATAATTATTGTATTTATAAAAATAACTTCATCTTATTTATACTCATTGTTCTTTTTCTTATCACAAAACTTGAATTAAGTTTATTATTGTAGTTATTATCATTAATTAATTATTAAAAACAGTTTATTTTCAAGTCTTTTTAATTTTTTATATAATTTTTTATCTTTTTATTTAATTTATTTGACTGATTTTGTCCACCTTTGCCAAAAAAAAATAATATTGTTTTTCTCTAAAAGAAAATAAAAATAATCATTTTATTTAATTTCAAGTCGGCCCTTTTTCTTAGAGACCCAAATGCATTTAGACTTTTAGGAATATTAGTACTTTTTATGTTAATATTTATAATTATTTTATAAATAATTATACTCTATTATGATATGCATAATTTTTTAAACAATAGAATAATTAATATTCAATAAGAATACAATATTTATTCTATTTTTATAGTATATTTTTATATAATATTCGTATATTTATTATTCTTAGATTTTTTTTATACCGGTTTGTAAAAATAATTGATTAATGATTTTTATTTTTTATGGAAATTTACTTTCACAAGCACATTACTTTTTTATTATAAAAAAAAACAATTTTTTGTTATCCAAAACGTAAAAGAAAAAAAAAACATAAACAAGGAAATGGTGTTCTTAATTTAAAAGATTAGTTTGTTGCTCTTCAATTCAAGTCATTAGAATTTTGAAGAATATTTTTTATTGCCATTAGTTTTTGTTCAATAAGTCATGCTACTAATGACTCCTCATTATAAGCCTATTTCCGCTCAGGCCACACTTCTAATGGAAATTAAGTGATTGCGTGCTCATCTAGATTTTTTCCTTTATAATTGTTTGTATTACGTTGCGAGTCCGATTACATTTTTATTAAATAAAAAATATTTCAAGTATTATTAACATGTTTTATAGAAATAATAAATAAATAAATAAATTATACGAAGGTTGATTTGATATAGCATAGTCGACTTTACAGGTCTAAAAACAATGCAAATGACTGATAAAAATATAGTTTGACTAAAACAATTAAGAGAATATCTTATTTTTAAAAAAATATTGAGACAACAACATATTAGATCTACTCGGATCAACTCAGATTAACTTGCCAAATATCCAACCCATGTTATGAGACCTTGATAACCATGCAGAAAGCAAATACAAAAATAATATTAAACTCAATTATCAATAAATTCAATATTAAAGAATAAAATTAAAAATAAAGTTCAATTAGAAAAATGAGCCAAGTCAACCTGTGTTAATCTGCTAAACCTTAATCATGAGACCAGGATAATCGCATAGAAAGAAAATTGAAATAAATTATGAAGCTCAATTCACAATCAACCTAATGTTGAAGGATAAATTTGAAAAAAAAATCAATTAAAAAAAGACACAAAAAAACCACCCGAGTTAACCGACCAAACTTGTGACCCGAGTCATGAGGCTAGGATAACTTCATAGAAAACAAACCAAAATAAATTATGAAGCCTAATTCTCAATCAACCTAATATTAAAGGATAAAATTAAGATAAAGATTAAAAAAAAAAACATCGAGGCAACCGGGCTAACCCACGTCTCGGGGTATAAGATTGTGATAACACCATAGAAAACAAATTAAAAAAATGAAGCACAATTCTCAATCAATCCACTGTTAAAGGATTAAATTGAAATAAAATAAAATAAAAAACAAAAACAATATCTCAAGTCAACCCGGATTAACTTGCCAGATTCAAATCATGAGATCGAGGTAATTCTATAGAAATATAATAAAAAAAATATTATGAACTAAAATTTCTAATTAACTCAATATTAAAGGATAAAATTGAAAAACAAATACTCAATTAAAAAAGGACCCAAAAAAATCCTAAACCAACCCGATTAACCCGCAAAAAATACAACCCGAGTCATGGGACCTTGACAACCCTTTATAAAGCAAATAAATAAAAATATGAAAATAAATTCTCAATCAATACAATGTTGAATAATAAAATTAAGAAAAAAACTAATTTAAAAAATAACAAGAATCAACTCAGGTTAATTTGCTAAACTCGGATAATAAGAGTAAGATGACTTAATAGAAAGTAAATCAAAATAAATTACGAAGTTAAATACTTTTAAATCTAATATTAAAAAATAAAATTGAAAAAAATAATATTGAATAAAATACCTTGGCATTTTAATGTTGATTGCTTAGTGAAATACCTAGGGTTTTAATAAATGTTAATTAATAATAATTAATTAGTAATGGGACGAGTTATGAAGAACCAGAGCACCCGGTCGTTTAGTCCGGAAGCGAAGTCGCTCGAGACAGATTAGGGCACCTTCTGCGTTGAACAAAAAATTTCAACCTTGATCTGTATAATCGATGTAGTCTTCAATCTTCTTTGTAATGTAAGCTTAAAAAGAATAATCTTTATCTCTGTAATGGATAAAGGGTGAGTTTGGAAATAATATTTAAATCGTATTTCATCAAAATTAAAAAAAAAATAAAAAAATATTTTTTTTTATATTTTTATATCAAAAATAATTTTTAAAAAATAAAAAAAATATTTTAAACATAATTACTGCCACAATTTCAAATTCTTTCAGAAGCTTTTCCTCGGTTGGTTTATTTTCAAACCAAGTTAGCCAATCAGGAGCCGTACGGAGTTCGACTCCTTTATTTTAGTTAGTGCATGAATTAACAGAATTTTCGACCAACTACACCTTTATTTACTTGAATCTTATTTAATATAAGTGCTAAATGAAGGCAAAAGCGGGGATAGCTCAGTTGGGAGAGCGTCAGACTGAAGATCTGAAGGTCGCGTGTTCGATCCACGCTCACCGCATTTTATATTCCTCTTTTCGTTTTCCTCTTAGGAAATGAAAAAAAATAAATCCGTCCTTTCTTTTATTGTCTAATTATACACATAGACATTAATATTTAGTTATCTGTAAGAAACTAGTGGGGCAATATTTTTTTAATTTCTTTTTTCTTTTCAATTTTTTTTTGAAAATTAAATAATAAAAAAACTCATTTTACTTCCTATTTTGCGTCCAATTAAATCAAATCTACTTTAATTGTTAACATGATAAATGAAATCAATAAACCACCCTCCTCAACATAAAAAAGTAATAGCTGGTATAGAAAACAAATAATTATCAAAATAAAATCTTTTTTAATGAGAAAAGGAAAAATTAAATTAGGAAAATAATTACAAAATTCAAATTTAATGTTATAATAACTTAAGTGACCAGCTAGACTTTTTTTTTTTTTTTGGATTCGAGGAAATCCCACCTCCCGGAAAGCACACTTTGTGGGTCCAGGTGAGTTAGATCTTAATTGTTAAAAAACAAAATTGGTTAGGGAGCTCATCTCTTTAATTTTTTTGCTAGCATGGTAAGCTTGATAAAGAAAAAAACTCATTTACTTTAATTAAGAATTTTTGTTAGCATGGCTCATCTCATAGGTTCGGTTTGGGAGGTTATTTGAGGAGGAGTAGCCTTGTCCATTTTGGAGTGACTAGCTCTGTCCAGGGAATTAGTTCCAATCTATTTGGAACAGTATGAATTTAATTCAATTCAATTCAACGAGTTAAATGAATTTTTTATATTTGAAATTTATTTGAGGGTGTTGATTTGAATTTCAAATAGAATTTAATTTATAAAAAAAAATGCAAAAATAATATTTCAAAAACACTCACATTAACACAACCTTTATTTTTTTTTTTTTAGTTTAACGTGGGTGTCCGAGTCAGCTTGCGCGCACCTCGACTAATCCCACGGGCCCTGAAGTTAACGACCATGTAAGCCTCCAGTGGCCATCATATGAGCAACCACAGGGCTTGAACCTGAGATCACAAAGGGAGCAAACCTCTTGGTCCCAGGTTCTTACCACTGGGCCACCACCTAGATGGTTACACAACCTTTATTTTTATTATGTCTCTCTCATACACCTGTTTTTGGTAGCATAATATCCTTTCTTTCTCTACTTGGCATCAATCCTCATCAAAATATCTTTGTTTCTAGTAAAATATGTTATTAATCTTTCCTTTTTTTTCTTTTTTTTTTTCTGGTTTTTGCTCGAATCTTTCCTTTCCTTTCTTTTTCTTTCTTTTATGTTTTGTTTTACTTAGCCAATTATACGTGGATGATGGGTTTTTTTCGTAATATACATGGATGATGGTTGATTGATGCATGAATGGGTACAAATTAATTTAAAATAAGTAGAGATTAGAAAGTAGTATTTAAAATTATAGCTAGTGTATAGGAACAAAAATGACCTAACAAGTATCAATTCATGTTTTTTAGGTGGAGTGACAATAGGTATTGCCAACTAAAATTATTTCTTGGATTGCTATGGCTTGTAAATTATAATCCTTAACATGTTTAAGAACTACAAGCCCTATTAATACTTTTAATAAAATATATTGAATTGCAGGTAAAATGAGACAATTTGAAAGAAATACAATATTAGTCATTTTAAATAAATATAAGGGTCTTGTAACAAAATAAATATAATTTATGTAACAAAACTATTTCTAAATTAAGAGCAAAATAGTCAAGATTATCAATTTAATTCATTTCCACAGGTATTCCAAATAGTATAATTAATTGAATTAAATTTTATAGTTTAGTATTCGATTTCAAACACAATAATTGTAATATATTATCAATTGAATTTAGTTCAACATGTGATTTGGTTCCAAACAATGTATAAAAAAAAACAAATCAATTTAGGGTGCTTTTTAAATTTTGGAGAATTTATTTAATAATAATAATAATAATAATAAGTATTTTATCAAGAGATTTAAACCCTAACCTCCATTATACCTAAACCTAGCCACCACATATAAAAGATAAAAAAACATCATAACTGGCCTTCTTCATCATCTCCTCCTATTCTAAGTATCGTGAGACCCATTCTCATTAATACAAAGCTTCATCCTTATCTTTAGACCATTAAAAAATTAATTTTAATATAAGGATAAAAGAACTTACAAGGGTAGTTAATATCCATAATATTACGATGGATAATATTATATTAGTACTCATTTTAATATAAAGAAAAAAAAATTGTATGAGGTTAATATCCAAAAATATTACGATGAATATTATTTTATTATTACTCATTTTGAGAATAATATAACTCATTCACTTCTAATATAAAAATAAAAAAACACAAGAAATTTTATCTGAAATATTATTTGGAATGATGCGGTAGCTAAATCCAATTTAACCATGAAAAAAACATCAATGATAATTGAGGATAGTTCACCATTGTAGACCAAGTTCTTGACCTAGAAAACTAGGATTTGTTTATCATAACAAACCCGTCATAGTAGATTGATAGAAATAGAAACATCATCAGACTATAGCAAAAAAAAAAAAAAACAATGCAGCTAACCTCAAGTAAGACATACTAGGAGTGCTAATACCTTCTCTTTACACAACCAGTATATCTTACCTAGAATCTCTAAACGATCAGTTAGGATTTTTAGTAACTATAATACTGGGTGATGACTCCCCTATTCAACCAAAGACCATATCAAGAACACCACCATGAAAGTGTTGCCGCACCCCCGCGAGGAGGGTACTACAAATTACATGGAATCACTCCCCCAAACTAAAATTTTGAAAGAAACATAAAAAAAATAAAGAAAATAAAGAATAATTTTAAGTTTTCTTCTCTCTCATGATTAGCGGCCTTTCAATGATAAGTGAGGGAGATTTTTATTTTAATTACAACAATATCACTCCTAATTGTCCTTTATGTTATTTCCTATCAATCCAGGACATCGATACTTTTCGCATACCAATTCATTATTTCATTTCGTCTGAGATTTTTAAGCTAATTTACTAGGAACTTTCACCCCTAATCATAATAATTTCTCCTTTTAATTTAATATTTGTATGTTCAAGATTACATTATTTATCACTGGTTTGTAGATTTTAGGTTAGGGGTTTACATTACGAGTTAGGAAACTAACTCAGTTTTAGGAGATTTGTCTAGGTTTGTTTGGTTTTTTTTTTTAATTTTCAATCTCATGTTTTTTCAATTTCATTCTTCATTATTTATCTAATTGGAGATTGAACTCTGTTATTTGCTTTACTTACTTTTTATTGGATTTTTCACTGAATTTTAAATTTAAAAACTCTAATTTGGAGACACAGGGTTTTTTGTATTTTCAACTTGGTTTTTTGTTTATAATCAAGTAGAGTAATGAGTAATTTTGTATTTTGATAAATATTAAATATTATTTTAAGAAATAAAAATGATTGATGCATGCAATGCACATGCCATCATGTAAGAGACACCAACACCATTCAAACAATACATGCTGCGTCATCTAGTTTTCAAACGGTGGCTTCCAAGGCGATGTTCGAATAGTCTTGGTGGCGCCTCCATTCCTATGCAGTGTATGTGTCAAATGGACAAAGCTTTTGGCATCAGTGATCTTTTTTTCCTTTTTTTTTCCTCTTTCCTCCTTGATATCAGATCCCGCCTCTATTTTTTTAAAGCAACCCTTCAATTGATTTATCTTTAAGATTTGGTTTGTGTTATTTTAATTATTATTTTTTTATTTAAAATAATTTATAAAAATAATTTTTATTTTTATTTTCATCCTCCTTTAATTTTTTTCATCTATTAGATTTGCTCCCAATTATTATTATTGCTATTTATTTTATTTGAGATCATTTTTAATATTGAACTTTTTGTTTTATGATTTCATCATTTGGTTTTTTTTCCTATCAAATTTGATCCTCATTCTTTTGATTGCTATTTTTTTACTTTGGAAAATTTTGTAAATTGTTATTTTTTTCGAGTTTTATCCTTCAACATTAATTTAGTTGGGAACTGAGCTTAGGTATAGGATTTTACAGGTTATGAGTTTGGAGATTAACCCAAGTTTAGGAGATTTATCCGAGTTTACTTTTTTTTTTTAAGCTCATGTTTTTTAGTCTCATCATTTAGCATTTATTTAATAAAAGATTGGCTCCGTTATTTTTTTTATATGCTCTCTCTTGGATTTTTCATGGATTCTTAAAATGGCAAGGTTATCATGCCCTTCAATATTAGGCTGTTTGATAATCAAGCTTCATAATTTTATTTAGTTTTCTTTCAACGGGGTTACCCCGGTGTCACGATCAAGTCGCGTATTTTATGTGTTAACCTGGTTGGGCCCAGGTCGGGTTTTTTCAACTTTTTTTCCGTTGTTGATTTTTTTAGTTTATTTATTGTCGTTGTATTTTTTTTTATTTATGTTATTAAATTAGCCAAGCTTATTAAACTCAATCAAGTTAATCACTAGAATCTCAATTAAAAAAAAAAACGCTTGCATCGCCTTTGTTTTTTTTACATTAAAAAAAAATTATTCGACCGTTGTATAACATGTGCCAACTATTTAGGAAAGTACTAATGATGACGGAATGATGGAGAATGTCTAATGAAACTAAAGCAAAGCAATGTGTCAAGCAATGATACAGAATTTAGATATGGACTGTTTGAAAGTGTAGTTGCGATTGCTTTTCAAAGTGCTTTTTATGCCGAAATGCATCAAAATGATGTTTTTTATTTTTAAAAAATTATTTTTGAGATCAGCGCATCAAAACGATCCAAAACATAAAAAAAAATTAATTTTTAGCAAAAAAAAAATTGAATTTTTTAAAAACACGAGCTGGCCTGCGTTTCCAAACACTCTCATGCATGGAATGCCACACGTACATTAAAAACACTAATTACAACTCAATAACCAGCATAAAAAAAAAAGGAACTACAATAAAAATATATACAAATTAAAGAGGAAGATTGAAGAGCCTGTATACAAATGCAGGGAGACATAGTAAAGCAAAAGGAGTTTACTGTTAATATCAAATAACTTGTAGCTTAAAGCAAAGCAAAGTCTCAAAATTAACATATGTTCTATGATTTAGATTGTTTTCATCGATATAAATTATGATACTTACCATAATAAACATAATTATAACAGATAAATATTCCAACAAAACAAAGACAACGAAATGAACAGAGAAGAAACCTTAAAAAGATGCCAGCAAAGAAACCTTAAAAAGATCAAATCCTTCAAATACAGGGATGAAAGTAGCAAAACCACTCACGCTAGCTGATTATAATTGAAAGACAAAAAAGGAAAAGACCCAGATGGTTGGTTCCTCTTCGAGAAGGTTGTGGAAAGGAGAGCAAAGATGTGTAGTCTGAGTCATAGACAAAACGTGGATGAACCATGCCTGCTGTAATAGAAAGGTTTAATATTCGCTGGACATGAATTTAAGGTTTGAGGTCCATTACAGCAGACCTAGACCCCAGAAGAAATCTTGACAAAATATCGGTTAAGAACCATCTAGGTGGTGGCCCAGTAATAAGAGATTGAGACCAAGATGTTTGCTCTCTTTATGGTCTCAGGTTCCAGCCCTGTGGTTGCTCATATGATGGCCACTGAAGGCTTATATGATTGTTAACTTCAGGACGGATTAATCGAGGTACATGCAAGCTGGCCCGGACACCCATATTAAACTAAAAAAAAATTTCGGTTAAGATTCCTAAGCTATTGCGGGCTCTTGCTGGAACACAATACCAGTGCCCAAATCGGAGTGTTTGAGATTTGAGAATGATGGATCCATGATCAGTTGTCTTATCAACCATGACTTTTTCACGCAAAAAGTTGCGCAGCAGAAACCGAAATTCATTTTTCTATCCAATTGAAATGGATTTTAACCCTAAACCTAAGGGGGTTTTGTCTAACCCTAAACCTAAATCCGTATTCCCTAAGAGGCTAAGATAAAAGTAGCCTCCTCCTCCCCTCCACTCTCTATGTCTGTCGTCCTTCTCAGATTTGCCTCCTCATCCATGCTCCACGAGTGTTAAGCTCTATGCTTCACAGTCCTCCCAATCAAAGGCATGCACGTCTTTACTTTTGCTTT
>Ga0307515_10024171_pt1 | contig 10598 bp, 16 predicted proteins | sample 17_EM_MG_FD_194513 | JGI IMG/M metagenome (GOLD analysis project Ga0307515, IMG submission 194513) | Populus trichocarpa ectomycorrhiza microbial communities from riparian zone in the Pacific Northwest, United States - 17_EM | ecosystem: Host-associated > Plants > Roots > Unclassified | place...
TCAGAGATTTATGTCGGCGACCAACCGATACTCTGCCAACGTAGATTATGACACCCTCTCGGGTTGCGATCCATACTAACTCAAAAGTTATGAGCAGTGTTCGCTCCAGGCCTCTTATCTTCAGCCAATGCCAAAAATCCCTCACGCACTGCATGCTTAGGATACGGACTTCCGTATCCGGGAGGTGCGCGCATTATTCCCTATCTCTTAGAAATAGAGTGCGACGATTCCACTTAATAGCATATAGCATAACGCGTGCTGCACACCAGACTTTCCGTCGTCGTGATGTGTTGTCCCGCTATCAAGGTTGAGTAGGTGTAATGTATAATCATGCGCACCGCTGATGGTTTTTCACATCCCGGTTATGGCGACACAATTGCTTCATCTTGCGAATCCGCTTGATAAGTCTGCTCTTATCAAATCATTACATACGGCTCAGATGTAACCCCGCTAAAGGCCGTCTGACTGATCACATGTGCTAATACGCAAGAAGGTGTTTTGCATCATGACTAATGGTATCCACTTCCGAATGGTAGTCAAGTGTACTTGCTTCAGTCACATGTATCATTACCGCTATCAGGGGAGAACCCCTAACACTTCTGTCCTCGCCACCACAGTTCTGCTCCATACAATGCCAATGCCTGAACGGCTGCAACTTGGATACTCTGACTACTTCCTGGATTCAATCCTCTCTTAACCATCAAGGATCTCACCCTATTCTGTGCCTTCTGTGTATTCAGTAAGGTCATTTTCCAATGATCATTCAACGTGAGCATGTCATCCAGCCACACTCCTAACCATCTTGTCACGTCTGTATTGAATTCAACCTCATGATTTCTGACCCTTATACTGGCCTGCATCGTTGGTTCCATATTCTTTCTCCTTTGAGTGAAGAATATCGCTTCAGTTTTTTCGATTTCAAACTGACAGGCGTTTTCCTTTGCCCCACTCTGTGATTGCTCAGTGCATCTCTCCAGTCTTTGTGTGCATTCCCCGACTGCTTCCCCTTCCACTACCCATGCCACATCATTGACAAAAGATATTCCTTCGCTCTGAGTTTCTGTTTCTTCCACATCAGCAAAAAACATTTCCGCCTGGGCGGAATGGCTCCATCAGAGTGGATGCGCTCCGTCAGAGCCGTCAGAGACACCCCGGTGGCGGATTACTCCACGCCCAGCGTCAATACCACGTGTCGCGTTGCATATCGCCCTCCAATCGCTGTTTCGCCGTTTCTTCTCGCTCTGCCGGTCTCCTACCTTAATCAAACACTCTGGCGTTGTGGCCAACTGTGACCATATGTCAGAATGGGTTCATTGGGTACACCCTTGCATCGGGATTGCAATGCAGACCCCAGAGTAGAAAGACATCATCGCATTATACGAAATACACACTCTATCTTTCCCATCTTTTGATCTCACTCGCTCTTTCCACGATTTCGTGGATACACGCAATTGCATTGATCCTCGCGGCCGGGTAGTATCATATCTTCTCACCCTCATCCTACGCTCCTCAAACCAGGTTGACTCTTGATCATGGCATGGAGCGATAGAGAGGGATGACATAACTTCGTGTTCTTAGGTGATGGTAGAGTTGAGGACGAGAAAGAGAGAGATGGGACAAATCATCATGAGAAAATGGAACTTAAGAGAATTTCGTGTGCGAGTCAATTTACCATCCCTGATATGGCAGGTACGAGTCCCAATCCGGCGTGAAATAACACCGATACGAGGTCTTCCCAACCTAATCAGCCAAGTCGTACCCCTGATTTCTCATATCCACTCGTATCCTCCACATCGTTCTCATCTTCATCCCCCATCTCTCTCTTTCTCATCCACATCTCAACCATCATCGCAGAACACAAAGTTGAGTCATCCCTCTCTATCTCTCCATGGCATGATCATGAGTTGACACCGAGTACAGCATCCACCCAAGATTGTTTGTCTTCTCTTCATTCTCATGATTACGAGTTGACCCCCGAATGTCGCTTCAGCTTCCGGCGTGCCTCCCTACATGATCGACCGCCATCAGCCAGCTCTCTATGAGAGCTGAAAAGTAAAGTCACCTTGTCACATTCCCATGGTTGCGAGTTCACTAACTGATGAATAGAGTCTCAGCACCGGGCACGCCGTCCATTGATCGCCTCCAAGTACTCGTCCAATCTCACTCCATCACGGCCTCCAAGTGCATCTCCAAACTCGCTCGATCACAGCCTCCAAGTGTATATCCAAACTCGCTCAATTACAGCCTCCAAGTGCATCTCCAAACTCGCTCAATCACAGCCTCCAAGTGAATCTCCAAACTCGCTCGATTACGGCCTCCAAGTTCGCACGATCACGGCCTCCAAGTGCATCTCTGAGTTCACTCGATCTGGGCCTCCAAGTGCATCTCCAAACTCGCTCGGTCGCGGCCTCCAAGTGCATCTCCAAACTCGCTCGATCACAGCCTCCAAGTGTATCTCCAAACTCGCTCAATTACGGCCTCCAAGTGCATCTCTCCACTAGCTCGATCACGGCCTCCAAGTACATCCTTAATGGGCGACAGCGGGTGTACGGAGATACAGGGGTAACGGAGGTGGACGTTCACTCGATCGTCATCTTCAGGTGCACCTCGAATTGCTCACAATCACCGTGTGCTGCCAGTCCAGATATACCGTGTGTAGATAGGTAGCTGTATTGATACATAGATACAAAGATGAGAATACAAACTGAATGCATAAGTTTTGAAAATCGTTGAACGATAAGTAGTAGCTATGATTTCCAGGCGCACCAGCAGCATTCCCAGAGAAGCCAGGCGTTGTGTAAACGGTTTGAGCATAACTGCAGCCACTGCGAAGAGTGTAACACACGTGTCGTTCTGATGGTGCGTATATGTCACCAGACAGTACAGGAGGTACGTGTGCAACGCGACCTGTCGCCTGGGCGATGTGTAGCGTGTAATTCTCCGTCAGAGGGTACGAGGTTCCGTCAGAGCCGTCAGAGCCGTCCGGAACACACGGGTGTTTCTGATAGAAACTAGGGTAGTTGCTGATGCACTCCACCGAACAACCCTAAAAGGTATATAATGATAAGTACCGGTGACACTGGCAACCCCTGTGAAACTCCCAGATCCACCTCCATACTGTGTCCTTCTTTTCCATCAATTCACATAATCACTTTTCTTTCTTCCATAACGCTCTCCACCCATCTAACCAGATCGGCTTCAAACCCTATTTCTTCCATCTTTGTAATCAAGTTCCTCTTAGCCACATGTGGAAAGGCTCCCTTAACATCCATCAACAACACTGCCGCAGTATTCCTTCTTCCCCACGCCTCTTCTACTCTCTTCATCACCCTTCTAACAAGTGTTAGCAACGGGTGTTGGTAACCCGGGAGCGGTACTGGTTCGGACGGCAGATACAGTTTGGTTTGGTTTGAGATCATTTCCAAAACCCGACCCGTAGCTTCTAGGGGCGCCAAACCTGGACCCTTACCCGTTGACCCACGGGTTGTGCCGGGTTTGGCTTGACACGTCGGTTGCAATCCCCGGTTCTGGTTTTCAAGCTTTTCTATTTAAGATGGCATTCAGATATGCTACTGCTAATCGCGAAATATTGACATTCGTACATCATTATCTTTTTTGATGTATTGGCAACCTTAATAATCAAAACAAATAGAGACACGCTCCCATCCCCATCCTGAAAATGAGCGTCAACGGAGCGCCAACACTTTCTAGTCTTGAATCTTGGGTAATCTGAGTGGCTATTGGTTGCAGATATTCATAAAAGAGGTATTGGCCACCTTTATAGCCAAAAGAGAAAGCGACACGCTCCCTGCCCCATCATGAAAATGAGCATCAACGGAGCGTCAACGATATTTGGCCTTGCATCATGGTTAATCAAGGCGCAATGTGGCCATTATTGTGTATATATGAAGTTTTGACCGTTTTTGTAAGCTAAAACGCTCATGAACACATAGCTGCAGCTTTGTAAATGAAATAAGTTGTTACTGTCTGGGAGGCTGTTGCAGGAACATCTCTTGGTTATCTGCCTATACAGGCAGCCAGCGTCTTGTTTATAGATGTCTGCGATCAAGCGCCACTTAGATCGCCCAAGATGCAAGACCAAAAATGGTTGACGCTCCATTGATGCTCATTTTCAAGATGGGGCAGGGAGCGTGTCGCTTTCTATTTTGCCTATAAAGGTGGCAAATCCTTTGATTATTTATAACCAGTACCAACTTACTTCTTAATTACCTGACTTACAAGACCAAAAATCGTTGACGCTCCGTTGACCCTCATTGTTAGGAGATAGTAGCGATGCCATGGGCAGCATTTTTGCCCATACAGATAGCAAATAATTTCATTATGCTACACAGCAACCAAGTCTCTTACTAATTACCTGACTTAGAAGGCCAAAAATCATTGACACTCTGTTGCCACACATTTTTATGAGATAGTTGTGATGTCATGGCTAGCGTTTTTGCCCATAAAGGCGGCCAATAATTTCATTATGCTTCACAGCAACCATGTCTCATATCAATTACCTGACTTACAAGACCAAAAATCATTGATACTCCATTGATGCTCAGTTTGCCACAGGCATATCCGCAATATGCAATTATTCAATTTGGCATAATATATCATTAATGGTGTTTTGGCAGCCTTTCTATCATCTTCATGTACTTTCTCCTTTATGACTAAATTGTTCTTTAATAATACATATAAATATATCCTTTGAAATATACTTTAAAGTGTCCACTAATTGTAGATAGTAATACACTCAAAAATCCCGTTCCTTTTGATGTATGCTCATCTTCACTTGCAGGTTCGCTCAATAGGCTGCTCTTGTCTGTACAATGGATGTTAGCTGCATTACCACACAGCAGATAGTGTACTAACCAGTGGATGTTCCCTCATCAGTCCGCAAATCTGGAATAAAATCTTTATCGCGCTTGCTATCCTTGGCATGTGCATCAAGATTGAAAAAATGAGCGTTGGGAACAGGAGCTTGTAAATACGCATATCCGGCAGGCACACTGTCGATTTGGGAACCTTGACATTTTTCATGGCACTGGCTAGTGCAGGTGGCATTCTGGGTGGAGTTGGCATCGGTTCTGGTGTCAGCTGTCTGCATCGGGCTGGTAGAGCTGCACCCATTTCTTTGCGCCACCAGTGTGTCTGGAGGTTATTTGCTGTGCCATTCTGGCAAGGAAGGCAGCTGTCCGTGTGATTTTCACAAACCATTGCTGTGAGCCTTTCTATCGGGACCATCCCCTTTCTATGCCCAGCACACTCAACTCTGCGCTGTTTCTTTTCTTGGACTTCCATGCGAGGTTTCTAGATCAGGGATTGCATTTCCTCTATTGCAGCGTGCGAAAAGCGTTTTTTGGCCATTTTGGCCATATTCAAGGCAAGGCACATGTCGGACTGTTCTAGCTGTACCCAAACTTCTTGCCTTGGCATGGTAGCAGACATATTGAAAACCTACAAGAAATTAGTTTCAACTTCTAAAAGTGAGATTGGACTATTGACTCTAGCATATACACTTCCGTAGCCTCCTCTAGAGTGTTAAATACCTGCTTTGTCCACTCCCGGAGACGTTTATCATGAAATTCATCCATGAAAATCCCAGAGCTGACAACATCACGATTGTAGATTTCATGGACTGTGCGGAGCAATGGGTTCGTCGACCATGGAGGTTTCCCATTACGGGCAGTGATACGTTGGTCATGAAGCTCTCTATGTATAAAAGCTGTGCATTAAACAGTGACTTGCCAGCCGTCTGCCTTGATCTGGATATACTCATATCCTATCGTATGCCACTTTTCATTGTTGCTGCTGCCTGTTTTGTGGACCATTTTTGAATGTGCATCCTGGGTCATATTTTCGGTGGCTGCATTGGCAGTGTTGCGGTGGACAAACTGGTGTCTGCATTGTTGCTGTGTCCGAGCGAGTGCCGCATTAGATGAAATGTCTATCGGTTGGCTTGAGACATATCCGGTCTCACTGTGCTGAGTTGTTTGTGTAGCTATGATTTGCTGGTGTGGAAAAGAAGTGAAAGATGATAATGAAAAGAAGTGGGAAGTCCTGAGGAATAAATTGTTTGCTTCAAGTCAAAATGGAATGAGTAACTGGCAACTTACACGATCTAATCAGAATGAATGCTGCTGTGTATAGCTGCAGGTTGCAGGGGTTTCCAACTGTCCCGCAATTTGCAGTATATCGGTCCTATGTTGTGCGTTTGTATACAGGGATAAATGTAGATAAATGACAGCCAAAATATCATGTTTGTCAGATATATACAGGACATTCTTTGACGGAAAGGACGTCTGGCGAGGTTTGTATCAAGAAATCTGGGGGATCTTACATGAAACAGACACTGAAAATCAAGTCATATTGTATGGTTAGCATGACTATTCCTAGTGTTAGCAATGGTTCCGGACCGTCAAATTGGGACCGGGTCTGGGTCAGAGCTCAAATGTTGGCAAATCGGCGGTCTGGGTTGTCAATACACCTGAAACGTCAATTCGGGTCCGGTTCGATGCTAATCTCCCAACCCGTCTGGCTTGGGCGGGTTGTCAGCGGGTCGCCCAGTGGGTCCGTCTGTAGATTTATATAATGTTGTTGTTTTTGCAGTTGGATAAGTGTATATTATCATAATTAGGTATTCGACAGCCAATAATCCCTTTTTGCGTGATTTGCAATCTGCGACATTGATTATTTTGGAATACGTGTTTTTCCTGTTATACATTGCATTTTTGGCTATAGAGGCAGTCAATAGTTCAGTTATGAGCTCCTTTATCCGCACAAAGCCTTGATTACTCAATATGCAAAACCGAATATTGTTGACGCTCCATTGATGCTCAGTTGCATGATGAGGTAATGTATGTGTCTTGCACTGTTTCAAATGAAAAGGCTGCCACGCCATCATCTATGAATTATTACCACATGGCGACACTTAGATTACCCAAGATTCAACACCAAAAATCGTTGACACTCCATTGATGCTCATTTTCAGGATGGGACAGAAAGCGTGTTGGTATTATTTTTAACATGAAAGGCAGCCAATACCTCGTCTATGAATGGCTGCAACTAATCGCCACTTAGGTTACACATGTTGCACAGCCAAAAATTGTTGATGCTCCATTGACGCTCATTTTCAGAATGGGGCAGTGACCATGTCCTATACTGTTTTGCCAAGGGAGGCTGCCATTAAGTTGGTTATAGATAGCAGCGACCAGGTCACATTTCAATTACCGTTAGTGTTAGCAACGGTTCCAACCCGCTAGAACGGTTCCGGGTTAGGGTTTGAACCGGAACCGAACCGTGGCAACGGTTTTACCACATGAAACACCCGGACCATTGGCATTTGGGCTGGTTTCCACCTCAAAACCCGGCCTTAGCAAGCCCAGATGTTTCGCTCCAATTAAGTATTTGAGTTCTGATCGTATCATGACATGATGTATACGCAGATTGTGCAGTTTTAGCCGCTCTTTCACCTCCCGCTTTCAGATTTGCGATCCGATCAATATTCGTTGAGTCACTGTCGAAAACCCGCGAATTTCTGTGGAAATCTACGCTCATTTGACAGCCACTCAACGAATATCAGCCGGATCTCAATTCTGAACACGGGTGCTGAAAGATCGGCTTAAACTACACAATCTACGTATATATCATGTCATGATACGATCAGAACCCAAATACTTGATTGGAGCCAACAATGTAGGACATGCAAAATGGTCCCGCGGTCCGGTTCCTACCCGGCCAAAAAACACAGGGTTTCGGTTCAGTCCGCGTAACAAACCCGCCAAGACATAGCGGTTCGGGTTTTTGGCCAGGTAACAACCCGAACCGAACCGAACTGCCGGCCAAAACCCGGACGCGTTGCTAACACTAATTACCGTACTTACAAGACTAAAAATCGTTGACCCTCCATTGACGCTCATTTTCAAGATGGGGCAGGGAGCCTGATACTATACTTTTTGACTTGAAAGGCAGCCAATACCTCGTTTATGAATGGCTGCAACTAATCACCACATAGGTTACCCAAGATGCACAGCCAAAAATCGTTGACGCTCTGTTGACGCTCATTTTCAGAATGGGGCAGTGATCATGTCTTTTACTTTTTTGCCAACAAAGGCTGCCAGTATGATGCTTATGGATAGCAGCAACCACGTCACCTGACAATTACAGTACGTAGAAGACTAAAAATTGTTGAGGCTCCGTTGACGCTCCTTTTAATGTACTATATATTCAAGATCTGCTGCCGTTAATAATTGCAATCATAAATAATTGAACTTTGTAGATGCCTTTCGGCGTGATCAGGAAGTGGCTCTATGGCATAGCCAAGCTGAGTAATATTCCAGCACTAGTTGCTCTCATCCGGTTTAAATTTATATATCTCGCCGTATAATGCATACTGCCCACTATAGCTTTGTTTATTGACTAATATTCTCATGCGACCGGTCAATATTCATCCATAATACATCTCTAAACACGATGCTCAGGCAAATTACATAATGAACTTGATGATAATACATTGATGCATTCTGTCCTACTTTTTCTTGATCCCCTTATTCCTCCTCGTTTCCATTATAATGACCGTCATGAACGCCTTTTCAACCTACTTCTTTGATCCTCATATAGGCCGAATCAATCCAGGAACATTTGGTGCAGCACTCACATTCCGCTGCTCCGTGGTTTCTGAATCCTCAATGTCGTTGTGCAGTTCCATATCTGATTCATCGTCTGGCTCCCAGTCGTCTTCGCTGTCGTTTGGATTATCCAAGTCCCCATTCCAGTTAAGCCAATGTTTGATGTCTGAAATGCTTTCAGGTGAGCTATCCTCATCACTTTTGGGAGGATGGCGGTGAATTCGTTTGATTCGGCGGACATTCAATACTTGCGTTCGTCTTCCAGGGAGGTCCTTTGCAGACAAAGCTGGTGGCACAGGTGATTTTTCTTACAATTTCAATGCAGCCGCACCATCATGTTGAAAGTTTGACAAGGATGCTTTGACGATCTCCTCAGTATCTGAGATGTATCCCATGGGTGTCATTGGTTTATATTGACCGCGACATTCTTTCTGTGTAGCTCGTAGGTTTCAGCTACTCTGCCACATCTCCAAAGAGTTGAGGACCTTGGCCATTCGATGCAACTTCTTTTCCTCCGCTGCTCTCTTCATCTCCATGCCATTATCAGTGCTGCTCGAATCCAATACCGGGTCATTGCCAGCCAGTAATCTGTGATTGGGTCGAGCGAACTGCCTTACTATAACTTTGTTGCGAAGAGTGTCACCTGTGGTTCTCGACTGCCTCCACCCGATCACATCTCGCCCAAGGGAATACCTTGCCTCCACTCCGACGCCGTGAGGTATGGTAGAGATTATGTCGCGAGCCACATTGGAGAGACCAGCGTACTTTGAGTGCGTTTCTTCGTGCTGCCGCCACCAGTCGGTGATATCCAGTAACGAAAATGTTCTACTAACCTCCATTGGGTCGGAGTGGTAATCATTAAGATTCGGATTAATCTGCGCCCAGTTCTGTGGTAATTCTGGAGGTGAATTCAAATAGAGCCTTCTGGCTGTCAATAAGCGTGCTGCACGATCGCTTTGTCCAGGTGTCGTTTCGGCCACATTGTTAGGCATTAGGTATTTTTCATTATCGCTGGACAAATCATATGGATAATAAGAAGATTGACCAGATCTAGAAGCCATTGCGGAGAAGCTGAGATTGTTGTTTGGTATGTTTTCGGATTCAGTGACAGGCAAACGTCTGTGTTTGGTGCAGTATTCGTTCTCCACATACTTCAGAAAGGCCTCCTGGTATTGGGTAGCTTAAGAAGTCTCGGCTTCAGGATTAATATCAATTCCCTTGTCCCGCTTCCTAAACGATCGCAGCTTCCGGAAAGGATCAAGGATGAGTGCCAAAATCAGAAGCATACCGGTGGTTGGAGTCAATTCAGCATAATATTTGCACAGCTTTTGCTGCGCAAAATTCACAGCAAAGAATAAGTCTTCCTTCCACTGTGTCTTCTTCTTGGCCAAAGCTCGCATTATGCCATCCAGGTGATCATACATGTCATTGTAGACAGTAATGACGTGATGCAGAGTAATGGTATGCCGTTTCGACATCCACAGGGTCCAGTACCGGAATGGCCGTAAAACCTCCATGACACACTTGACAATAGTCCACTCATCCTGTGTTGTAAAAAGTGGCCAGTAATCACTGCACTTTGGATTTTTAAGCGACTCGCAGGTGAATTCACGTAATCGGTAGGCGTGCTCGAGCAACTCCAGTGTTGAGTTCCAACATATCTTCACATTCATAATGAGTAGTACTGCAATCCGGACTTTGGCTTTTTGACAGTCAATGAACTCGTTTCGACGACCAGGCATCAGCGTAATCAATACAGCAAGCATTCTCTGCTATATGAAGGTCAGTTTCAGCACTTTCAAAATTTGTTGAAATACGTACTTTCTCAATTATCTTTGCTAAACCTGGTCTCATGGCCGACACCTTGTTGATTCTAGCATTGCCCTCTTTTCGAAGTCTTTGACTCTTCCCAATGTCTGTGCTTTCATTCTCTCCAAATTGCTGATCGCGCTCATGGGCTTCCCAAGA
>Ga0307515_10024172_pt1 | contig 10598 bp, 7 predicted proteins | sample 17_EM_MG_FD_194513 | JGI IMG/M metagenome (GOLD analysis project Ga0307515, IMG submission 194513) | Populus trichocarpa ectomycorrhiza microbial communities from riparian zone in the Pacific Northwest, United States - 17_EM | ecosystem: Host-associated > Plants > Roots > Unclassified | place...
CGGTTGACGCTCGGTAGACGCTCGGTTGACGCTCAGTTGACGCTCGGTTGACGCTCGGTTGACGCTCGGTTGACGCTCGGTTGACGCTCGGTTGACGCTCGGTTGACGCTCGGTTGACGCTCGGTTGACGCTCGGTTGACACTCGGTTGACGCTCGGTTGACGCTCGGTTGACGCTCGGTTGACGCTCGGTTGACGCTCGGTTGACACTCGGTCGACGCTGATCTAAGGACATAGTTACGATTTTGTGGCAAGCACTTTTGCCTAGAAAGGCGGCCGATATTTCCATTACGGAATGATGTGGTTGCACAGCCCATTGCTTTTCGAAGATGGAAGGCCTAAAATTGTTGACGCTCTATTGACGCTCATTTTAAGGCATAGGTACAATGTTGTTGAAATCATTTTTGCCTTGAACAGTGGCCGATAGTTCGATTATGGATTAATGTCACCACATGGCCCCTTGATTAACGAAGATGCAAGGCCTTAAATGGTTGATGCTCCGTTGATGCTTATTTACAGGTGATAGGCACGATGTTGCCGAAGGCATTTTTGCCGTGAAAGGTGGCCGATAGTCCGATTATGGATTAATCTTGCCGCAAGGCCCCATGATTAATGAAGATGCAAGACATAAAATCATTGACTCTCCATTGACGTTCATTTTTAGGGCATAGGTATGATGTCGCCGAAAGCATTTTTGCCGAGAAAGACGGCCGATAGTTCGATTATGGGTCAATGTCCCTGCACAGCCCCTTGATTAACAAAGATGGAAGGCCGAAAATGATTGACGCTCCGTTGACGCTAATTTTAAGTGCATAGGTACGATGTCGCGAAACGCATTTCTGCCTAGAAAGGCGGCCGATAGTTCAATTATGGTTCAATGTCGCCGCACTGCCACTTGATTAATGATGATGGAAGGCCTGAAATCGTTGACGCTCATTTTTAGGGGATAGGTACAATGTCGCAAAAAGCATTTTTGCCTGGAAGGCGGCCTTTAGTTCGATTATGTGTTAATGACGCCACGCAGCCCTTTGGATTTTTCATGATGCAAGGACCAAAATTGTTCACGCTCCATTGATGCTCATTTTTAGGATGTGGCAACAAGCCTGTCATTAGTCTCTTTCACTATAACGCCCACCAATACATTCACTTTGCTAGTATGTGACAATGCCACCCATTGATTGCCGAATGTGTAAGACTAAATATCATTGACACTCTGTTGACGCTCACATTAATCACATCGAAACAGCCTTTGTACACACAACAATTGTATGCAATGTATCATATACACATTATTGACATCCAATATTGAGTTTGTATGTGATATTGTTTGCATCCAGGAGTTTTGTTACCTCTCAATTTCTGATCAACTGCTATCCATGCTATCTAAGTGGGAGATGAGGTGGCCCAATCACATTCCCGCGCTTTTGGCCAGCAATTTGCGGCATGTAGATCATTTCACTAATTTTTGGTAAATATAGCTCGACTTCCTCACCTTTCCTTATCCAGCTCATTCTCCTGGATTTCCTTGATGCACCATAAGCAATTTCAATTATTTCAACAATGTGCACGAGGTCTGTGTGGAGAGTTTTGCAGTTGCATACATGGATGAATGCAGCATGACGGTCGTCGTTCAGACAGATTCGTTATGAGCACTGACCGCTCTTTCTATGACACATATGACATCAGTCACATAAATTTTGTTAGTATATTTCGTCACTAATGAAGCTTTTGCTTTGTCGCTTAACAGTCACTTGCAAATAGTAATCAAATGTTTTGGCCGTTTTTCTATGTGGTTTGGATTCTAGAACTGTCACATGATGCGTTCGACCCTTGCACATGCACAGACAAATTATCATGTCTCACAATTTGGTCGCTGGAATCAAGAGAATGCTGACACGTTGCGAAATTGGTAAACAATTTGCTTTTCTCCAAAATATGACGTCGATATTTACAATTTGCCTATCTATTCCTCCGCTGACGCAGGAGCCGTCACCATGTCTTTGTCCAGATCCGAAATCAATATGGTGATTAGCTGGAGGCTATGTGCAGGGGTAAAAGCTTACTGATTCAACAGGCTTCGCTTTCAGCAAAGGTGACGTATCGGGCTCTGCAGCAGTCTCAAGACCGGATATGCTCATGTTTGACTGCAGCTTCACCGAACCTGACCTAATATGACTACTTCCTGGTCGAGATGTCCTATGCGGCATTTGCCATATTCCGGGGACACTGTTACGACACTCCAGAAGCTCTCCAATCGTTGTCGGTACAGGTGTCGCTACATCATCATCCGTTTGCAGTTGAACGACTGCCAGTACCCGCAATGCGGATGTGCCGTACTTCTTATCTCTTTCACAGAAGTAATCGGCTGCATCCTCCCATCCCGGTTGTGTCAATTCGTTGAGCTTCATCGGCTTCTGATGAAACCTCTCCAGGCACTGCTGCACCATGTTCATGATTGTGCCCATCACCCAGCTGGGTTCGTCATCTTCGCTCAGCTGGCCCTGCTCTTTCTCTTCATCATCGTCATCTTCCCCATCCTCCCCATCGTCGGAACTTGCAAGATCACTCAGACTGTCTCTGATAGCAACCATCATTTCCTGAAATGTCTTTTCAGGGTCTCCATTTGTCAATCCCACATTTTCAGTGTACCTCGTATCTTTCTGCTCCTGCTGAACCGCTGCCTCTGCATCTTCAACTCGCTTTCTTGCCCCAGCGGTCTCTCTCTCAACATAATCCTCGATCCATTTTTCTTTGTCTTCATTGCTTCAGAAGTGGGTTTCTTGTTGTTTCTCGGCCACTAGCTGCTTTTTGGATCGCAAGCTGCGCAATGCCCCCAAGGCTCGGACCCTCTCCACTTCGAAGCCGCTCTTGCCTTCATTTGCTTGATGACGTCGTTGGGTGGAGCGTTTTGTCGATTTGCCATATTTGACCACCGGAAGTGGCACAAAGTTCTTTTTCGGAGCATTGACCATTGTAGTTTGCCTTGACTTTGTTGTTGGGCAAGATGTTGGATGTTGCCAGATATGGATGATATGGAGGCAAGCTTCATCTTTTATATCAAGGTTGGTACGTTTACTCATCTTGAACAAAGCAAAAATGCGCTTTTGACCATCAATAAAATGGGAATAGTTAGGCTAACTGTACAGCATGGCTGGATTGCTAACATCAGTTTCATGTAACATCCCAGGGATTCTTTGAGACAAACATCAGCAGACGTCCTTTCCCTCGTACAATGACCTATTAATTTCTAACAATCATGCCATTTTGGCTGTCATACACCGTAATATATCCCTGTTAACAAACACACAACATCAGACATACTCATTGCACATTGCGGGGCGGTGGGAAACCCCTGCAACTTGCGGCCATACGCAGCAAGATTCATCTTGTGTATATGGAACATCTTGGCTGCTAATTATTCTATTCTGACATGAAGCTAACTATATAGTCCTCAGGACTTCCCACTTCTTTTCGTTATCATCCTCCTCTCATATTCCACACCAGTATATTGTGGAACCACAACCACTCCAGCCAGCATCGAGCAGATCAAAATGAAGCCAATTGGCGGGCAATACATCGAATACGTCACTCATTGGCACACCACAAGAACGAAGACACCATTCAGTCCACCGCGATGCTGCCGATGCCGCCACCAGAAATATGACCCAGGATGCCCATTTACACATCGTCCGTGAAACTGGAAGCAGCAAGAATAAGCAGCAGCACACAGTTGGATGTAACTATATGCATATCGTGGTAAACAGCCGTCAATTGATCGTATAACGTACAGCGGGTGTACATAGAATGCTACACGACCAATTTGTTGCTGCCCGTAACAGGAAACCTCCATGGTCGACGAAGGCATTTGTCCACACAGTCAGGGAGATCAAACATCATGATGTCCTCAGCTCTTGAATTTTCGAGGACAAATTTCCTGATAAGAATCCCCATGAGTGGACGAAACAGGCTTTAATCACCGTAGAGGAGGCTACGGAAGCGTATATGGTTGAGGTATTCGCCGAATCTCATCGTTACAAGCAGCAACCAATCTCTTGTAGGTTTCCAACATGTCTGCTACTATGGCAAGGCAAGGAGGTCGGGTACAGTTGGAACAGTCCAACATGCGCCTGGCCCTGAATGTTGCAAAAATGGCCAAAGATGGCTATTCGCGCGCCGCAATAGAGGAAACGCAATTCCGGATGAAAAGACCTCGCGCCGATGTCCGAGAGGAGAAGAAGCGGGGTGTTGAGTTTCCTGGGCATAAGAAGGTGAAGGCTGCGATAGAAAGACACCTGGCTATGCTTCGTCAAAACCAGATGGCCGGATGCCTTCCTTGCCAAAATAGCACTGCAAAAATTCCGCAGACACGATGGAGATGCAACGGAACAGGCGCACCTCCCCCCAACAGACGCCGAGAGCCGACTCCAGAGGCGACGCCACCTCTGCCCAAAACACCACCTGCCCCAACTGGTAACAGTTCCGGAGTTCAATGGGCCCAAATCGTCAATTTGCCGGCCGGATATGTGTATACACATACATCCCTTCCCTGTGCTGAATTTTCTACGCTCGATGCTTCTGCCCAGGATAGCCAGCATGATACAGATTTTGATCCAGATATGCTGACTGATGAAGGAACATCCACTGGTTAGTACACTATCTGCTGTGTGGTAATGCAGCTGACATCCATTTTGAAGACCAGAGCAGCCTATTGAGCGAACCTGTAAGTGATGACGAGCATTGATTGAAAGGCACGGGATTTTGGAGATAATCATTATATATTTATATGTATTAATAAAGAACAATGTAGTGATCAAGAAGAAAGTGAATGACAACGCTAGAAAGGCTGCCAAACCAATGTGAATAAAGGATTACGCCAAATTGAATGATTGTATAATGTGGTACACACGTGGCAAAATGAGTCTCAAAGGAGCGTCAACAATTTTAGTTCATGTGAGTCCGGTAATTCACAATTGATTTCGTCGTAGTTATGCATAATTGCAGTATTGGCCGCCTTTATTGGCAAAAATCATATCGACACGCTCCCTACCTCATCTTGAAAATGAGCGGCAACGGAGTGTCAACAATTATTCGTCATGCCCTGGGTATTCGCACTGCTGATAGGTTGTAGGCAGTCATAAAGGAATTATTGGCCGCCTTTATAGGCAAATTGGATTAGGATACCCTCCCTGCCCCATCTTGATCATGAGCGTCAACGGAGCGTCAACAATTATTGGTCGTGTATCTTGGGTAATATGGGGTGCGACAGGTTGCAGACTGTCATAAACGTAGTATCGGCTGCATTTATAGGCAAAAGAGAAAGAGAAACACTACATGCCCCATCTTGAAAATGTGCGTCAACAGAGTGTCAACGATCGTTGGGCTTCCATCATGGTTAATCACAGCACGATGTGGCCGTTATGGTCTATATACATCTTTTGGACTGCTTTTGTACGCTACAAGGCTCAAGAATACTTAGTGGGAGCTCTGTAAATGACATAAGTTGTTACTGTCCCGGAGGATGTGGCGGGAATATCCCATACCTATCTGCCTATAATGCCTGCCATCTCCTTGTTTATAGATGCTTGCAATCAAGCGCCACTCATATTACCGAAGATGCAAGACCAATATTTGTTGACGCTCCGTTGACGCTCATTTTCAAGATGTGGTAGGGAGTGTTTCGCTTTCTTTTTTTGTTATAAAGGCAGCCAATACTATGTTTATGGCTATGTGTAATCTGTCGCCCCCCAGATTACCCAAGATACACGACCAACACTCGTTGACACTCCGTTGACGCTGATTCTCAGGATGTGGTAGTGCGCATGTGTCTGTTCATTTTGATCACCAAGGCGGCCAATGCATCGAAAATAAGCTGTGATGTACCAATATCAATATCTTACGATTATCAGTAGAATATCTGAATGCGACCATAAATGTGAAACCCAAAATGCTGAACCGGAGATTGGAACCGACGGGTCTGGCCAAACTTGGCAAAACACGCGGCTTGACGGGTACAGGTCTGGTTTGGCCCGCCAAGAAACAGCAGATCGGGTTGCTTTGCAGTTTCTGACCCGGACCGGGGCCTTCGGTTCAGTTCCAACCCGGAACTGTTGCTAACACTAAGAATCTATCTAATCCGGTGCACCTGACACTTCCTAAATCAAAACAAAGAACTAGCATCGACAATATGAATATTAACCGCCGACATGTCTTCCGGACTCTGTCCAGGCGCGCCTCAGATTGCATCCTCCTGGGCTGAGTGTTACTTTTGCCAGGCACGCCTCGAATTGCATCCTCCTCAACTGAGTGTTACGTTGTTGCCCTATTTTCCTGTTATTCTACCAAACTTCATACTATATTTACCCTTATATACTTCTGTCTACCTTCTCCAACTTCACTTCATCTTCATCAACATGGAACCTATGGCCAGCCAGGTGAGGAATCACGTTTCACAGAAGAATCAAGAAGCCCACCTTGAGAGAGCACTTGAATGGGCATAGAACAAGACTAGTGTTAGCAACAGGTCCGGGTAACCCACCAACGGTCTGGGTTTGGACCGGAAAAACTGTTCGGTTCGGTTCCAGGCCCGTCCAAAAACCCAACCCGGAGCTTCTTGGCGGGCCAAACCAGTACCCATACCCGTCTACCCACGGGTTTCGTTGGGTTTGGCTAAACCCATCGGTTCCAGTCTCCGGTTCTTCTTTTCCGGTTTTTCTATTTACGGTCACAGTCAGATATGTTACTGTTATGTGCAATTTATCAACGTTGGTACATCATTCTCTTTATTTGTTTCATTGGCGGCCTTTATACTCAAAACAAGGAGAGACATGCTCCCTGCTACATCCTGAAGTTGAGTGTGATCAATTTTTCATCTTGCATCATTTGTAAGATTTGAGGTCCAGAACAGCCATATTGATTGTTAAGGCAGTCATTCAGCCAGAATTTGATCAGTTTGCACATGCGACTGCGCCGACAACATTTGGAGAGCTGATGGAGATACATGATACTGTCAGCGGAAAATCGCAATGCCACAAGGAAGATCCCGGGATAAAGTCGCCATATGTAAATAGCATGCGACAAACGACCGTCTCATATATGCAGATCGGCTCTCACAACTGACGCAATTCCCACTTCATTACCGATTAACAAATTGAAGCCTGTTAAACCCATAAGCGTTTACCCCTGCATATGTCCTCCATACCTACGTACCATACAGGAAATGGATTCAGGTGAACATATTGTATTGGCTCGTAGGTCATGTGTTCACAACCTGCACAATATGTGATTATTGACGACATATCACTGCAAAAAGTAGTTGGCATATCTATTTCAATACGTGAAAGAAATCTTTGGATTTCACTGACTATATTGTAAGACATGATAATTCATCTGTGCATGTGCAAGGGTCATACGGGCCATACAAACGTTCCAAACTCCAAACCAAGTTGATTGACAACTGATCAACACAATATCGTCCAGCCTTTTACGGATAAGTGAGAACGCGCAATCTAAAGTAAAGATAAAATCTACTAACTAAGTTTCACTTAGTGATGACATACGAGTCGTAGAAGGAGCAGTCATTGCGCAATGCGAATCTGTATCAATGACTACCATCATGTTGCATTCATTCATACAACCAACTACATTACTCTGCATTTAGACCGGGTGCACATAGTGAGCATTGTGACTATTGCTTATGGTACGTCATGGAAATCGAGCGGATCGAACTGGATATGGCAAACTGAGTATGTTGGGCTATATTAATGAATCATTAGATTATGGCTCTACATGCAGTGAATTGCCAACTGAAAGCGCTGAAATGTCACCACGCTAAGTTATCCATCGCTCAGAGAACTTCTGCATCAGTTGATCAGAAGTTGATACGCCATAAAGCTTTTGCATGCAACTGAGTATTGATACAAATTATTCATTGGCTGTCAATAATGACTATATGATTATTTGGACAAAATTATGCTCCATAAACCAACAGTTAGAACATGTTTATGGTGGATGTGAATCGACCGTCAACGATTGTTGGTCTTGGAAGTAAGTTAATTGAAAAGCGAGTTGCAAGCTGTTATTCATAACCTACATATTGGCTGCCTTGATAGATAAAAGAACATGCGACATGGATACAGCCCAATGCTGAAAATGAGAGTCAACGGAGTGACAATGATTTGTGGTGTTGAATCTATCTTAATTGGGAAGTGATTTCCTCGCAGATATGCATAACCGAAGTATTAGCAGCCTTTATAGTCGAATGAGAAAGTGACACAGGAACAGCCCCATTTTTACAATGAGCGTCAACGGAGCGTCAATGATTTTTGGATATGTAAGCAACTTAATGGAACAGTGATTTGCTCGCTGCTATTCATAATCAACAGCGTGGCAGCCTTTGTAGGCAAAAGAGACCGCGGCGCGGTAACAGCCACATTCTGATACTGAGCATCAACAGAGCATCAACGATATTTTCTGTGGTAAGTAAGTTAATTGGAAACCGATTTGCTCGCTGATATCCATAACCAAAGTATGGGCAGCCTTGATTGGCAAAAGAGAAATCGACACGGTAACAGCCACATTCTGAATGTGAGCATCAACGGAGCATCCACGGTTTTTGATCTTGTAAGTAAGTCCATTGGGATGCCATTTGCTCGCTGGTATCCATAATCAACATATTGGCAGCCTTGATGGGCAAAAGAGAAAGCGACATGGTCCCATCCCCCGTCTGAAAATGAGCGTCAACAGAGTGTCAACAATTTTGGGTGTTCCATCTTGTATAATCCAAGGGCTGTGATACAGCATTTACCCATAATCGAAGGATTGGCAGCCTTTATAGGTAATATTGTATGTGTCGATACTGCTACACCTCAAAATGAGCGTCAACAGAGCGTCAACAAATTGTCAACAGAGCATCAACACAGCGTCAACAGATTGTCAACAGAGTGTCAACGATTTTGGGTGTTGGATCATGTACAATCCAAGCGCTCTGCTATGGCTTGTACCCATAATCAATGTATTGGCGTCCGTTCTGAGCAAAAGCGATCGCAACATGGTCACTGCCCGAGTCTGAAAATGAGCGTCAACAGAGTGTCAACGATTCTGTGGGTTGCATCTGGTGTATTCCAAAGGCTGTGCTACAGCATTTATCTATAATCGAAGTATTGGCAGCCTTTACAGGCAATATTGTGTGTGTCGATACTGCTACACCACCAAATGGGCGTCAACAGAGCGTCAACAGAGCGTCAACAGAGCGTCAACAGAGCGTCAACAGAGCGTCAACAGAGCGTCAACAGAGCGTCAACAGAGCATCAACAGAGCATCAACACTGCGTCAACAGAGTGTCAACAGAGTGCCAATGATTTTGTGTATTGCATCTTGTATAATCCAAGGGCTCTGCTACGGCAGATATCCATAATCATCGGATTGGCAGCTGTTCTGAGCAAAGGTGATCGCGACATGGTCACAGCCCCACTCTGAAAATGAGCGTCAACAGAGCGTCAACAATTTTGTGTGTTGCACCTTGTATAATCCAAGGGCTGTGCTACGGCATTTATGCATAATCCAAGTATTGGCAGCCTTTGTAGGCAATATCGTCTGTGTTGATACTGTTGCACCTCAAAATGAGCGTCAACAGAGCGTCAACAGCGCGTCAACAGAGCATCAACACAGTGTCAACCGAGTGTCAACAGAGTGTCAACGCTTTTGGGTGTTGCATCATGTATAATCCAAGACCTCTGCTATGGCATAGACCAATAATCAATGTATTGGCAGCCATTCTGCGCAAATGAGATCGTGACATGGTTACAACACCTGTCTGAAAATGAGCGTCAACAGAGCGTCAACGATTTCGTGTGTTGCATCTTGCATAATCCAAGGGCTGTGCTACGGCATTTATCCATAATCAAAGTATTGGCAGCGTATATAGGCAATATCGTGTTTGTCGATACCGTTACACCTCGAAATGAGCGTCAACACAGCGTCAACACAGCATCATCAGAGCGTCAACAGAGCATCAACACAGTGTCAACCGAGTGTCAACAGAGTGTCAACGCTTTTGGGTGTTGCATCATTTATATTCCAGGGGCTCTGCTACGGAGTATGTCCATAATCAACATATTGGCAGCCGTTCTGTGCAAATGCAATCGTGACATGGTCACAGCACCTGTCTGAAAATGAGCGTCAACAGAGCATCAACGATTTTGTGTGTTGCATCTTGTATAATCCAAGGGCTGTGCTTAGTGTTAGCAACGGTTCCATTTTCAAACCGTTTCTATTATAGCGGTTCCATGAAAACCCGGACCTGGCCGGTTCAGTCCGGGTTTGTACAAAACGGTTCCCACAACTAAGTCCACGAATATTCATCCGATAATTTCGTGTTTGGTACATGAAATATGCAGCTGTAGACGGCGCATCGTTTGGTGGTCTCCGATTTGTGATATCTTTAAAACTCAGCACGCGGCTTTGAGATTATTGTCATTTTTGGCGTAAAAACGAGGTTTTTGGGCTGCCGCTTGCTGAGATTTAAAGATATCGAAAATCGGAGACGGCCAAAAGATGCGCCGTGCAAAGCTGCATATTTCACATACCAAACACTATACTCTCT
>Ga0307515_10024173_pt1 | contig 10597 bp, 9 predicted proteins | sample 17_EM_MG_FD_194513 | JGI IMG/M metagenome (GOLD analysis project Ga0307515, IMG submission 194513) | Populus trichocarpa ectomycorrhiza microbial communities from riparian zone in the Pacific Northwest, United States - 17_EM | ecosystem: Host-associated > Plants > Roots > Unclassified | place...
TAATTTGAATTTATTTAATTTCTTGAATTTATTTACATGTGCGCAATGAATATGCAGCAATTAGGAAAAAAATGCGTTCTAGCAACAGTAATATGAATGCTAGAAGGCTCAAACGCACCGGGTTAGACTACCTTGATAATATAGACTTGAAATTTCGCAAAAAGCGCACCACTGCTATGATGCAATTTGGGGGTATTGCGAATGTTAATTCCAGTTCTGTGGCTCAGTATGATTGCTCTGCAAATAGGGAAGGCATTATTAGCAGTACCTGCATGTAATAATGCCTTTCCTATTTGCAGAGCGATTGTGCTGAGCCACAGAACTGGAATTAACATCCGCAATACCCCCCAAAATTGCATCATAGCAGTGGTGTGCTTTTTGCGAAATTTCAAGTCTATATTATCAAGGTACTCTAATCCGGTGCGTTTAAGCCTTCTAGCATTCATATTACTGTTGCTAGAACGCATTTTTTTCCTAATTGCTTTATCTTTCGGAGGTGGTTATCATGGTGCCTGATCGTCAGCCACCCGGCACACCTCGGCAAATTCGTTGCACACATGTAAATAAATTCAATAAATTCAAATTAAATACATGAATATACTATTATACTATTATACAGGCCGCACGTACATGGAGGAGTTACCTATGGGGTCGTTACGAGGTCCGGTGGAGCCTGGGCAAGGCTGTCGCGTTGTAAGCTATTGGAGGCTGAACAACATAATGAATGATACAGTACTTACCTCTGGGTATGCAGAGGGCCTTGGGGATGTGCGCTTGGATGTGTGGGAGCAGCGAAGAGGGCGGCGAGGAGGAGGAGGAAGTCCAAGCCGATAGTCGGCGCGCGTGGGCTGTGGGTTGGGCTACAAGCATCAGCGAAGCATATGCAACATATGTGCATATGTACATACACAGAGGGGTCGCTCCTGGGGTCGTTATGCGGTCTGGCAGGGCCTGGGCAAGGTTGTTGAGTTGTAAGCTGTTGGGTGCTGAACAGCACATTGGATGATATTGTACTCACCTGTGGGTATGCAAGGGGCTTTGGGGATGTGCGGTTGGGCGTGTCGGGGCAGCGTGGGAGGCAGCAAGGGGGGAGGGGAAGTCCGAGGTCTTGCGGGGCTGATAGCTGTTGTGGGTGGGCTGTGGGCCAGGCTACAAGCGTCAGTGAAGTACATGCAATATATGTGAATATGTACGTACATGGGGGAGTCGCTCCCGGGGTCGTTACGCAGTCCGGTCGAGGTTTTCGAGGTGTAAGCGATTAGCTACTCAGAAACGCCATAAAACATATTGTACTCACCTATGTGTATGCAGAGGACCTTGATAGAGCACCCATTGACATGTAGGGGCGGCCAGGAAGGCGGCCAGGAGGGGGGAAGGACCTACAGCGCCGTTGAACACTGCGCGTAGATTGTAGGTTGGGCTACGAGCATCAGCGAACGTATGCAATATTGTCGAATGCACTTACGTGGGACCGAGTCACTCCCGGGGTTGTTGCACGGGTCGCAAAATTTTCGAGTGGTCAGCTGAATCACGCGTTTAGACCTATGGTACTCACCTTTCGGTTGTTGAGAATGCGCCCATGGAAAGTGGGGGCAGCGGGGCAGGCGGCGACAGCAATGGCGCCGGCGACGGCGCGGTCCAAAAAACATGTTGCATTGAGGAGAGGGCGGCCGGGCAGGTGGCCGGCGTGGGTGGCCGGTTGACAGGTGACGACGACGACAGGCAGATGGCCAGGTGGGGCAGCAGCGGCGGCGTTGAGGAGAGGCGGGAACGAGGGAGACGCCGGGGGAGAGACAGCGACGGCGACGGGAACAACAGACGGATGACACATGACACGACAGGCGCATGGTACGATGCCGACGGGTGGTGCGACCAGGTGTACTGGCGGTACTGACGGTGGTGGGCGAGCTACTGACGGTTAACCGACGGTGCCAACTTTTGATAGGGTACACCTGTAATAACAGCCTGATTAGGTGTGGGAATCGCCTGTTATTACAGGCAAACTGTGCCTCGGATAGGTGCGACATTGGCGAACCGAAGAAATTTCCAACCTTCTCTGCTCGCTCATAGGTTGCAGTTTTGACTCTAGTCCCCGTACGCTCTCCAGTTTACAACCCAGTTCCTACCTCCGACGGAGCCCAACACTCGCTCCATATATCTCCCGCTGCTCCTGCTCCCACCTCTGCGCGCAACGAGACCAGGAACCCCAAAGCATTCGCTCTCGCCACCTGCTTTTCCAGCTCCTTCCTCTTTTCCAGCTCTTACTCCCACTTCAAGGCTTACCGCGGCGTCTGCTTCTCCATATTCCGCACCTGCTCCAGCTCCTGCGCTAACTCCCGGTTCCATGGTCCTAAGTTTGCTCCATTTCTAGCATCAGTATCTTCAGTTTTGGACAAAGAGGAGATTTCGGGATTGGAGGCCCCTCCTTGTGATACTATTGTCGAGGCCACCATTGGATTTCATGGTGGAAGGCTTTTGAAGAAGCTGCTGCCTAGGGCGGTCGGACGATCAAGTTCTACGACCAACTTTTTCAACTCTGGCATAAAACACAGCGCCCGCAAAAGTGGTTCACTACTGCAGGTCAGATGGAGACGGAGGGAAAGTGGAGAGAAGCCTGCGTGTCTTAATCCTGGTCTCCAGATGCGGGAGAGCTGATCATTTCCCCTTGATTTGCAAAGTTGGGATCATTCGAGTGGAACTGCAAATCTGAGAGCCTCCCATTGCTAGCCTCAAGTGTCAGTGTATTTACAATGAGAGCCTGACAAGCAGATTGGTCCATAACAGCCAAGGGTCTCCAAAACATACGAAGTTTGATGCATATCACATGAACATCTTGTAAAGGAAACACACGCCAACCATGCTCAATTTAACATTCACAACGGATCCCTTCACGTCCTACCCTCCTGGCGTAGCCACAAAGTGAATAGAGCATCCACTATTTATGTATTTGGGCATGTGCAGAGGTACCTATAGCCTCCAACAACTGGTTTCGACCGAGTTTGGGGTGATGTACAAAACTCATCAAGGCAGAGATCCACAAACGCCAGTAAGTTATGAGATACGAACCCAAGTTCCTTTCTGTCTCCAAACACTCAAGCGGGTGACGAGTTTCTGTCCACGCATCTCAAAAATTCATTTCCCTTGCCACGTATATACCCCAACCCTCAAAAATAGTCAACAACTTTAGGGGATAAGATTGCTAGTCAGCAGTCGGGGTCCTAGATTCGCCCATGTCAGAATTAAGACCACAAGGTTCATAGTACCTAATTGAACAAAAAAATACCGAAGATGTGCCTAGGTATCCCATGCGCAATGGAACTTGCGGAACTTGTGGTGTATCTGGAACTCCTCATGCCTACGAATTGTTTCGTTTACCCATGTGGAGACCGTGCTATAGTATTCTGGGAGCTCGTTACCATCGAACCACTGGATGAACTCGCGAAGCTTGGGGAGAATATGAATGATTCGGTAGTACGGAGCTGCATCAAGAAGCTTAGAAAGTGCTCTGAACACGAATTCCTCATTAACTTCCAGTCCAATTAAATTCTGCAATTGTGCTTTTCCTTGTCTTGAACCCGCTGTATTCCTCCAAGGCTGTTGCGATAAATGGAGTGACCATGCCATCGCCATCCAATCCAACCCGCTGAAGGGTGAATCCGTCAACTCTGGCTTTTGTTCCTCTTCATCGGAAGATTCCAGTAACTCTGGCTCTTGTTCCTCTTCATTCAAATATTCCCAGGTAAGGATCGCCTCGAGCTCGCTCTCTGGTGTGTTTGACTCCATGTCTCCCAGTGGTCTTAGCAGCGGCCGACGCGACAAGGTGAAGAAGCCTTCAGCGAAGGTCCGTCGTCATTCGAATGAGAGCGTTTCGAACCCATCCATATATATATCTAGTATTGCCCATCTCCTGCACAGTTGCTCTTCAGGCAACATGATGTTGAATGCAGAAGATACAGCTGCGGAGAGGTAGCGGGATGGTGCTGGGGAGTCAGAATAGGATATCGTGGTCTTCATGTAGTACTCTAGAGCTACAGAGGAGATGGAGAGCTCCGGAGATTGCAGGAATGAAGCCAGCAGGAGGGACTCTGTAGAGTTGGTGACGTTTCCTCGTACATACCGCAGAAGGGACAGAGCTGCAATCATATTACGGACCCGATGGTCATAGAATAATCCTATTGGAAGGCCAGGTCCATCAGGAACGTCAAGTTGGGCAGCCACTCTTGCAGCCAGGCTCAACCAGGTATTTTCCAATTCTAAATACCCGTTCTGTATTCGCTCTCTCATGTATGAAGAGCGTTGTTTGGAAAGCATCAACAGAATGGCAAAAATATTGGGATCCGGGTTCTCACTGGCCCCAAGCCGTTCGTCGTAGCTATTGAACAGTTCTTCCAGCAGATAGGATTCGCGATTGGTACTATTACGGTAAAATCCTGATGTTATGGCTTCAGCCCGTAGCTCCACGACCGCCTTGCCAATAACGAGGAGTCCAAGTTCCGTCATGGACGGGGCGATGGCAGTCAAGGCAGAGGCATAGAGGTGTAAACCACCTTTCGATGTGATGATAGTGAAATACTGAACTGCCAAGGCATATGATTCTCGATACATAAGGGCGCAGACGACCAGGAAGAGCAGGGAGGCTAGCTGTTTGTGATCGTCTGGAGGGGTGCGTTCATACAATGTGCTGATGAGACTGGTGTTTCGAATATTCAGAAGTAACCATGGGTGGTCACGACTGCTGGAGAGAATGTCTAGCCGATTGGCTCTCTCTTCAGTACATGATATGGCGGCGAGTGTGACCACAGCTTCGAGTAATACAATGTCAGGGGGGCTTTCATGATCCCATTTCGAGGCATGACCCATGAGGATTAGTAAGCATACCCCAATGAAGATCGGTTTGCTCTGCGATTGCCGCTCCTGGCTACAAAGCTCTGACAGTGTCCTTAAAAGCCGTAAACACTCGTCTTTGTGCAGTTCTTTTCTTCGTATCATGTTTGCGAGATCATCGGGCACCGTTTCTATCATCCACCAAGCGTAGCCGAGGAATTGATCTGAAACCTTCATTATAACGTGAGTCCAGGGGTCCTCGGAATCTGTCATACGCCAACGGACGGCTCCTGAATCGATTTCGAGCACATTCTCTACGCGACGAACACGCAGCGAAATCGTTACCATAGCGACCAGGATCGCTGGAGGGAGGTGTGGGAAGTGCTCTTCACTATTCTTTTCGTCAAGAATCCAGGAAGGCAGGCTGAATAATGGTGGAAAAGGGTGGCTAGTCCCACCTGCCACCTGCCACACAGACGATTGTAGTGCCAAGCTGTGTTGAGAATTCGGAGCACTATCATGAATTCTCTTCAAGGCCGAAGCTGATGTGAAGAGCTGAACTTCGTCCACTGTTATTGCTGTAATCGGCTCTTCAAAGTCTTTCTCCAGATAGGGGCGCGATTTCAGAAGGATAACCTGGATATCCCGGCGGACACGACCCAGAGTGGTTGATGGGGCCATATCCATGGCAAGTGATAATAAATGATCAATGCTTGGACAGATATAGGCATGCACATGGTGATACACCTTGCCCAAGTTGCGCGAAAGAGGAGAGTGGAAAGGCGAAGAGGCAACAAATACAGATATAGACGTCGTAATGACATAATAGAGCACTCCAATGCCAAATATCGCTGTAGTGACACCAAACGATGGTGTACTGATGCGAAAGAGAAACAAGACGAGACCAAATGCAAACAGAAGAAGAGATATCTGGATGAGGGACGGAAGTATCGCGACCATCTCCGGGAGCTTCCAGCGCTCCATCCCGAGATATCGGAATTCACGCGTCTTCGCTCGTTGCTCGGGGATCGACAATGCCCGTAAGCCGCGATCGAATTCGTGTACCCAGCTTTTGATGAGCATCGCAATGAATGCCACCAGGATCATAACTCCCAGACTGGCATAGAAGAGAGCATTGACGACAACAATGTAGTCTGGAGGGGAGAAGTCGGCCGGGACATATGGCCCAAGGCTCGAATTACGCATCATCTGCGTTTGATAAATGAGGACGTCCTGTATGATATCCATGGGGTCTGGTTCGAGACGACCGAGGAGTTCGATGAGGAAAGCGCTCAAGAAACCCGCGAACAGTGCCGCCTGGGCAATTGATTAGCTCAGCCCAGCGTCAGAGGCAGACGAGACATACGAAGATAAGTACGGTATCCATTTGTCCATTCCATTCTTTTTCGCGTTCGCGGTCAATGATCTCCATTCCTGCGTTTCTCATATTAGGGGATTGGTGGTGATGTGACTGGATACGTGCCTTCATTATAGTATTCCCAGGCAGTCTTGGGGATTTTGGGGTCTTCTGAGTAACACAAATTCTTAGACGGTGACGGTGACTAGGGAATTCATATTCGCTTGCCTCGTGGGTTCGCAGGTGGCAGGGGTTCCTGCTCTATAGGAGGGTCTTTAGAACTCATTACTAGAAATGATAAGACACATAGGTTACCGTGCTTCATTTTCTTGGCGAGAAGAGACATGACCGTAGGGACTGAGATGCACGCTTTGTGTGGTCAGCTGCCCTTTCCGCGTCGTCCTGAACCACCGTCCTGAACCACCGTCGACAGCATCAGCCGTAAACTCGATACTCGGCGACGACACACCTCCCTCTCGTCGCCTATTGCCAACCTCTCAAACGATCAAACGAGCGTCTGCTGGCATTCGATGACGACGAAAAAGCCAGTCTCCCGCTTCCGGCTTTGCAATCGAGACCACTGGTCTCAGTTGGTCTGCTCTGTGATGCTTACTTGTAGTTAGTTTGTAGTACACGTCAATCCAGTCCGAATTCCCCCGCTGCTATCCTTCCCGCTGACTCTACGAGTCGTGGTGCCCTTTTGCACGGGCCCCTTGGGGCCCATCCTGCTATGAACTTCGAACGACGAACCAACTCTCGATCACGACGGTCCATAGCGAGAGTTGCGGAATTATATCCTGCAAATACTAGCGCCAGATATTATTGGTATGTATTTTTCTAGGGTTCGATACCTTATTCGGTGATATGCTACTGAAAGGCCAAAGCTGTATAAGTGAGGGCTTGAACAGTACAAAGTCGGCACGCGTTGAAGGGACTCATCCCTCTCTGGCCTCTCAAGTAAAGCTCTCCTCTTCTCCCTCGCCTTCCGTAATACCGCAGCATATTTACCAACCGGCGTCTCGGCAACCTTGACACTACTCTGCCAACGATCCACCTCGCTTCTATCAGCAGGCGAGAACGTAACCTTGGCCCTCCGTTCCTTCACCCACTTTGCGCCTTCTTCAAGCTGGGTCCTGGGTCCTTCGGCAATGTCTACAAAGGTTCGTTGTAGTGCAGGAGCCCCCAGTCCCTATGCTCACGGTTTGAGTGGGTCGTGAATTGCAGGTACCTACCTCGGCATCGACGGCGTGATCAAGGAAGTGCTTCCTTCAACCGAATACGATGTGTCAAAGTACTTTGAGAGAGAGTGGCGTCTCATGAAGTCAGTCCCTCTTGTCGGCCACGGCCCGCGGGCCAGCCTGACCGCTGACCGATGGACCCAGGGAGGCCCGCCACCCAAATGTCGTTATTTACCTTGGTCTTTCACGAGCACCGCCCCCAGATAACCGGATTTTTATTATTTCAGTTTGTTGAGAATGGTAAGCATCCCTCACCTTCTCCTTAATTCTCTCTCACGAGTCACAGGTAACCTCTCATCTATATCTATGACAAGACGGAGCCTTTTTCGGTGGCGCCTACGAGTCTCCTTCGTAACCGATATTGCACGCGCCCTGGCCTACCTACACGCCCGTCGGTGCATTCATCGAGACCTGAAAGGAGAGAACCTCCTCGTCACCCCGAACGGACGACTCAAGATCACCGACTTTGGGTTTGCACGAATTGCAGCCCGGAATGCCGATGAGGTCAAACGTCTGACGTTCTGCGGAACGGACAGCTACATGAGCCCAGAGATCCTCCTCGGAGAAGAGTTCCACCTGCTCACCGACGTTTACTCTCTCGGTGTAGTCTTCTGTGAGATAGCTAGTCGACGACGTCACAACCAAGGTAGCTTGACTCTTGGACCATGCACCTGAATGATGCCTCTCTGAACCCACATACAGCGCCCACCTCCTTCGTTCAACATCAACACGGACGAGGTCCGCCAATTGGCCTCTCCTGGCGCCCCTGTCAACTTCATCCAGCTCGCGATTGATTGCTGCCCTGCGCCCAGCCGACCGACCCACGACGCCTCAGATCCTCGCCTGCTTACGTGCCATTGAAGTCGAGGTGCTCTCCCGACCATCGGAGGCGGACGACCTACACTTTGGCTCCGTCAAGTTCTTCACCCAGAAACGACCTGGTGCGACGCCTCGCATGCCCAGTTTCAGTCCGCTCAGGGATAAGGACGAGAATAAAGCCAACGAGGAGCCGCCTGAGGATTCTATTGACGAGGAACCATCGGTGCCGTCAACGGTTTGCGGGGCGTCACGCTAGAAGGGAAGATGACGACTCTACGGCATGGTCGCAGATGACTGCCAAAAAGGTTCACCTTACTGGTGCAAAGGACTCGCTACAACTGAAGAATGGACATGCGCGCATCGACGGCGACGGAGTATCGGATGTAAGGGAGCCACTGCTGGCGGATAGCTAGATAGCGACAACGGAAGCACCTTCACGTATTCGGACTATAGCACTTCTGTCGTCAAAGGAGTTGGCCAAGCACCACCCTCACTCTCCTCCATCATGACCGTCCGACGAACCAAGTCAGCCAAGGAAGAGGGGCTTGTGATCCCAAGCGGACCGACAGAATCGATGCTCTCGATTGAGTCGTTCCATACTGCTCGGTCGTCCTCCATCCAAAATTCCCCATCTATCGCCGCGGCCACCGAGGGCGGATCGACGATCCGCTCGGTGTAAGGGTCCGATTTCTCTTCGACCTTGTTTCTTACTGTGACGTCCGAATACAATCGAATCCCTTTATTATGAAAGAGACAAGCGTGTACTAGTTGAACGTGTGATGGTAAGAATATCGTGGTGGAGGAGTAAAATCGAATGGGTACAGGGTTGGTAAGTGACAGGGTTATATACGAGGAAGCGGTATTATGTAATAGGATAAGTGAATAACCGCAAGCGAGCCCTTACACTCGGAACAGCCGTCTGTGATGCTCCACCGGTGCACGCTCATCCAAACCTGGCGCGCCGGGGAAGAAACTCCCCACAGGTGTTCCACAGGGGATTACGAATAGGCAAGTCAAGGGCCCTCGGAGGCAGGCTGGAGTCCGTTTGATTTCTTCTTCTCGAGTGGACTTGTGACCGCGTGTGATTTGTGCCACAAGAGGTTGGGGTGGAAGCCCGTGCTCGAATGCGATGACTGTGGACTGAGGTGAGTGACCGCGATCATTTTTTCGAAGCAAGTCGAGGAGGTGATTCGCTGATTGTCTATCGGAATAGGACTCACATCGAATGTGGTGAACTTGTTCCTCGTGATTGTGGCTTGAGAGGTCAGAACGCTCCTCTTACTGCAGGCGCGGTACCACTCAACAAGGTCAAGGGCAAGAGCAGATCAATTTCTTCCACTCTCTTACAGTCTAATGTTCCCTGACTACGTCTGGGTCGTATACGTTATTGTACCGGTTCTCTATGGTAATCCTCTCCGTGTCTGTCGTGTATTCGTCAACTCTCAACCCACGGACTTGGTCTTCTTCCTTCCCTCACGACGTGTGTATCAGCGTTTCGGTAGTTATGTAATGAACATTCATGCCCACAGCCTTGTACCCTAGCTGATACTCGGTGTTGCCCAATTTCTTGTCTGTCGCTGAAACGATCAGTCAACCTGCTTTTGCATACAACCATTGTGCTTGTCATCAGCCTTCAGTAATGCTATTCCATCATTTCTGTAATACTCTCCGTGGTTCCTGTTGTCTTTCTTTTTATGCACGCTCTTCGTATTACCGGCTTGCATATTGCAGTCGCAATCACTGCACTCTGGGCTATGTCCGACGCTTATGGCGGCAGCTTGAGATAATATTGGGATTTAAGATGCCATTCTGAGTCTTTTTTGGAATTCGAGACGGATATCTATTTCAACATCTACACACTCAAGGGAGAATCGAACCGTAAACAATTAAGACGAGAACATTGACGCTCCTACAAGAGGTGCTTACATATACCATGTACAATGTAACTTGTGGAACCTGTGGTGAATTCGAGACTCCTGGTGCCTACGAACTGCTTCGCTTATCCGCGTGGAGATCATGCAACGGTATTCAAGTAGCCCAGGCTCGTCAAACCACTGGAGGAACTCGCGAAGCGTGGGGATAATTGGAATGATTCGGTAGGACGGGGCTGCGTCAAGCAGCTTGCAAAGCGCCCCGAACACGAATTCCTCATTGACTTCCAGTCCAATCAAATTCTGCAATTTTGATTTTCCCTGTCTTGACCCCGCTGTATTCCTCCTAGACTGTTGCGACAAACGGAGTGACCATGCCATCGCCATCCAATCCAACCCGCTGAATTGTGAGTCTGTCAACTCTGGCTCTTGTTCCTCTGCATGGAAATATTCCCATGTAAGAATCGCCTCGAGCTCGCCCTCTGGTG
>Ga0307515_10024174_pt1 | contig 10597 bp, 9 predicted proteins | sample 17_EM_MG_FD_194513 | JGI IMG/M metagenome (GOLD analysis project Ga0307515, IMG submission 194513) | Populus trichocarpa ectomycorrhiza microbial communities from riparian zone in the Pacific Northwest, United States - 17_EM | ecosystem: Host-associated > Plants > Roots > Unclassified | place...
TGTGACATGAAAAGAAAATGAGAAAGAAAAAGAAAGGGAAAAGTGGGTTACTGAGAATACATCGGAGTTCTGTTTTTTCATATCCGATATTGTTAAAAAAATCTCGATGAGACGATTCTAACTACACCATGAAAGACCATCAAATAAATTTGTAATTGGTTTGTGGTTTTGTTTAAGATTAACCAAAATTTAAAATACCTTAACCCAAAATTAACCTCAAACAAAGCTATTAATCAACTTCAACCTTGTTTCGTAATCTTTCATGATGTGATTAGAATTATCTCATCGAGATATTTTTAATGATACTAGAAGTATAAAAAACAAAACACTAGGGTCTTACTAGTGACTCATTCTTTCTTTGCCTCCTATTTCTTTTCATGTTTCTCTCTCATTTCACCTTATCTTATTTTCCGATCATTTCTTTCCCTCCTATTTCTTTCCTTGTTCCACCTCATTTTATTTCTATTTTTATTTCTTGATCATTGAATCTTTATCCATTAGATCTTAATAAATTTTTGTGTTAATTTTTATACATGTTAATTAATTTATATAAAACATGAACATTTGATTTATGAGTGATTACAAAACCTAATATAACAACAGATGTTACAAATTCAATATTAACAATCATATTAAAACTGAATTATTTTCTAAATATTTTTCTATCACGAGTAATTTTTCCAAAACTTTAATCATACTGTCATTTTTGGACCTTTTCTTCTCAAGATTTTCAGACCTCCTTTTCAGACTTCAAATCTTTATGGTCCCCACACCCGTTCTCTTCTGCCTGGTTAAGCACCAAACCTTAGCATAAATGCATTCAAATTATTCAGCCATTAAGGTAATCAAAGAACAGAACTCTCAGGGACATTGCCTTCTATTCTATGTTAACCACTTATCATATTTACACATCAGCATCACATTACATAAATCAAATTAAATTGGACCCTGTCAACTACCAATAACCTTAAATGTGCAACTATATGATAGGTCTGCCGATGAATGATGTTCAAATATGGCAGGTCCCGACTAAATTAACTTCAGAAACTGTACGCCTAATATGAACCCTATCTCCCCTTTCCACAACCCTGTCTTCTTACATCCTTGCCGAACTCATGAAGGCAAAGTGGCGCTCAGACATCCACGTATGATAAGAACAGTTCTACCTTCGTCAAAAAATCTCACTTGCAATGAATTCCTCGCCACCAATAATTCATTACTCCATGAAATGCCGGCAGATGTCTTCAATTGCCGGTTCCCCACCAAGAATTAGCCTCCCTCTACTTGTATAATGCAAGACCCCAAAATCCTCGGGGAGACAATCAACTGTTTTCTAGTCCTGCTATCCAGCTCTCACGGCTTTGGATTTGAGTGAGAAAGAAATGATACAAGATTACACTGTAAAATGGGCAGCAATGATAGAAGCAGAGCAAATTGCAGAACGCCTTTAAATTGGCCACAACCATCATTTGCACCATCCAGATTTGAGACCCGGATGGCAGTTGGGGCAACTGGCCCTTGACGAACACATCAAATAGATGGACTTCTGTCGAAAACGACTCTAGTACTCCAGCTCAGAAAGGTGGCTGGGGCATGTGCTTAAGATTGATGGCACATTCCTACCACAAACCGGGGAGGACTTCTGGGCATTCCCACTTGAGGAGTTGTCACACTGCTGTGGCTGTGTAACAGGAACCGATGAATTAGCGTTGGCATTCTTTGAAGTTGTTATCGAGTTGCCACCAGTAGATGGAGAATGGTTACTAGAGGATATTTGTTGCCCTTGTGGTGGCAAAGCAGACTTGGAACTTTGCCCAAATGATATTTGGCTACGGCCTTGTGGTGCTCTTCCTTGCTGCTGGGAAGCATTCTTATGAACTGTGTTGGATGCTGAGAGAGATGCAAGTGGGGATTGCGTGGAAGGGGTTCTGGACGAGTTCTTCCACTGGGGATTTTGTGGAGTACTTCCCTGAGCTTGAGTTCGAGAAAAAATGGGAGTATTATTTGAAAACTTGGCATCAATGGAGGGCGAAGGCAGGCTGCTGGATGTTGGTGCTTTACTTTCGGCTGCACCAATAGGCTGCTGCAAAATATGTTGCTTCTGAAGCTGAACGAGCTGTTGTTGCTGAGAAGTTGTGCTTGAGTTAGCAGCCATTTGAATGCTTGTAGGTCCGGTGATGGAGCGAGAAGGCCAGTGTCCAGTGAAAGGAGATGGCACAAAGTCGAGAGTTCTAGCTGAATTATCGAAAATAAGTGTCTGCCCAATACTTGTTGATGGCCTTCCCATTGTAGCTTTTTTTCCATCGTCAGGATTGGTTGAACTGCCTCCAGTCTTCCCTTCAGACAGCTGGTGGTTCTTCTTTTGTGTGGCCTGAGCTGCTGATACAACCTGGTACCCCTGCCATGTCATGTCTGGGAAGCTTTGTAAGATGGTAGGATTTTGTGCCATAGCTGAGAAATTAAGGTTCGAAGCTGTCTTGCTTCCATTGAAAGAGGCGAATGACATTGCAAATGCTTGAGAGGGGATAAGCTCTACTCCACCCTTTAAATTCTTTTCCTGTGACAATTGCTGCTGCTGCTGCTTTTCACCATGATTTCCACCGCCACCAACATTTGTAGAAGCCATTAAACCAAAGTTTGGCTGAAGAGGAATCATGAAATTAGGGCCATTAACACTCCTTTTCGAGTGAGAGGCTCGGGTATCAGCAATTATTGGGGTGCTCTCCCCACTCATCTCAGAGTCAAGCTTCCGAGTGTGATGGGAAGGTATACGAGTCTTTGGCAGCTGCTGTGACTGCATCATTGTCGAGGTCAAAAAGTTATTGGTGCTAACATGTGCCCCCCGTTGCTGACTTCGGGGTTGCTTGTGAGATGATGATGAGCCACTTGACGCACTTGCATTCTGATGTGCTGGTTGGACTACAGGTTGAGGTTGCTGCTGCTGAAGCTGGGATGGATGTAACATCTGAGATGAGTAGAAAGACCCATTAAAGAAAGACAATGCTTGAGCAGGGGTTCCACCTCTGAATGTTGGGTTTCCAACAGGAGTGGAGATGGGGAATGGATAACTATTGTTTGGTAGAATTGTCAAGTACGGAGCTTCATTGGCTGCCAAATTTGGGTAACTAAAGCTCACAGCTGCAGCCATCCCTGGCAATGCTGAAGAGTTTGTCGTTACTCCAGCTACAGCACTGCCAGACAATGATTCATTGTTGATTGGGGAAGCAGATTTAGAAGGCCCGGTTTGACTTGTCATTGCTGCTGTGGGCGCTTGATGCTGATTGAGGGAGAAGATGAAGGCAGGGCCATGCTACAATTTAAAACAAAAGGCATCAACAACTTTACGAAAGCAAAACTTTATGACAATCTTAGCAAGGATCTACATAATAAACCAGATAAATTAAACTGCGTGGCATGGGGCAAGAGCATACCATTAAATTACCAGCTGGGGCTGGCTGTGGAGGCTGGTGGAGCACAAGCTGCTTCTTCTGTGCTGTATCTATCAAGGTGGCACTCTCAGAGCCTCTATCATTTCGAGTAAAATCTGGAATGTTTGGCACCGCCTGCACTTTGTCCTGGGCAGAATTTAGATTCACAACTGGAAAGCTACCTTGCGATGGGTGTCTGATTATCATGTTTTCCGCAGAAGGCATTACATTGAGGTTCTTGGGTTTGGCTCCACATAGAGTAGCAGAGCCAGCTGCCGCTGGCCAGAAATGGTTCATCTTTGTAAATTGCTGTTGCAGGCGAATGTTGCAAGCAATATAATGATGGGTTGCACATCTCTTAGGCCGAGGTTGAGGGATAAACTGTGGAGGCTGAACATTTTTCGATAATTCAATGGAGAATTCAAAATGAAAGTCCAAGATAAATGGCAAGGTTGAGGCTTTGGAAAAAGGAACTGGTATATGATACCTGTAATGCCTTGGATGATCTGGTTGTCCCATCCATGGGCACAACTGTCTGAAAGGAAGTCGTGTATCTGCAAATAAACATGAGTTACTTTCTAATTATAAATCAATTCTTTGAGCAAGGAATATATAAAGCAACGATTGATAAGAAAATGAAGGTCTAGATATCACACCCGAGAGGCAAAAGATTGCTACTTTGCCAGCTAGGTATGGCAATTGGCAAAGGCAACGAACCAGATTGAGCTGATAAAAGTGGAGGAAGAAATCGTCAATAATCTCAATGGGTCAAAAACGTAAGCTATATGACAACTCTTAAAGTCATCACGCTGAACACCAAGCTGAAGCTTAGAATTACCAGCTGTCTCCACTTTAGGAACGGTAGCTTTAGGTTGCAGTTTCTGCTGCACTTTGCGATTCGGCTTCTCAAAATCTAGTTTTAATCCACGCTTTTCTCTAACTGTCTTCGTCACCTTATCTTCAAAAAGAACCCCTTCCTTCTTCACCGGACTGTCCACCAATTCTTTATTCTTAACCATATTTTCCATTTTCTGCAGCATAACAATAACATAGAATTGATTGGCTAAGTTCCAAGAAAAACAAAATACCACAAAATGTCAAATAGTCAAATCCAAGTTTTGACTTAAACAGGGGAGGTGAGTTAGCAAGTAGCAACAACTATATGCTCACCATTTCCACATCTTGGGCTGCGGGCTTAGGATTCGAAGACAAATCAACAAAGCCATCCCATTCTGGAGAAGACACCATGGGAGGAGGAGCCTGTTGGAAAGCCATAACTCGACTTGAGAAATCTCAACAGCAAAAATACCAAGGGAAATGTAATCGGATAGCAACAAGATAGATCCTCACCATCAGATCGATCTCGAACTTCTCCTCTCGCTGGCTGTCTACCTTTGACACGGTTGAGGTCCTTAAGAAACCCACCAGATAGAGTAAGGAAAAAGATGAGAAAATGGGATATCTAATTATATATCTGAAATGATAAAAAAAAAAAAGAGATATCTAATTATACTCACGATTTTTTCAAAACGGAATCACGGAAATCAACATCCAATTTTTTGCTCACAGGTGATTTCTCTTCTGGCAATACAGATTTTTCCTTGGTCGATACCCCAGATTCTTCAATTGCCGGTTTTGAATCCTGTTGTGTCATTGCTTCCTCCTGTGACTCCAACCCAGACGCAAGTTTAGAAGCAACCATGTCATGTGAAACCTCACATGATTCTGAGTACAATGATGGTTTCCCCGATTTCGTTGCAGAAAATTCCATTTTTGCATCCTCCCTTTCACCTGTAACTGCAGAGGCGATTAAACTATTATGAACCATAACTGAATCAGCATCCATTTTTTGCTTCTTCGATGATGCAAATGTCATTAGAAATGAAATCAAAACACAAATATCATTAAACATCCATCACCGAAATCTAAACTGAAAGCTAAATAGACTCACCTAAACCAATTAAAGTATCCGAAGCAGAGGTATTATTTTGACTCAGTATCGATGTCCGAGAAAAGTATGAATTCGGAGATGATTTAGAATCATGAACGATTCCATTAGAATCCATTGAATCAATCTTCCGCAAACCATTGTCAGCCTTCTCCTCGTTCTTAGGCCCGTGTGATTGCTTCTTTAAACCATACAAAACTTCTGCGATCTCAATCTCAAAATCTTCCTGAACTGAACTTGTAGAAGATTTCGACACTTTTGGAAGCCGAGTCTTGGGTCCACTTGATTTCTGAGAATAAACACACACAAAAAACAATCGCCATCCTTAAAATGTAGTCTAAAAATTAGAAAAATAAAACATCAACATAAGAAAAATACAAACCGTCTTTTTTATGACCGAAACAATCGACGAAGAAGGCGATGCAGCCTCAAAGCTCCTGCTCGCCGCCGGTGAAGTCGAAGCTCGCCTGTCTTCACAACCAAATCCACCATTTCCTGATACCCAACTCTCATGTGACCTCTTCACAGAAGCTTCAAAGCCAAAAATCACTATTAATTCAGCAAAAAAAAATCCAAACAAAACACAACTACTCAATCTACAAACTCTTTTACCTGACCGGGCCTTTCTAGGTACAGAGACACCAATCATTTCGTCAGCAGCGACTCTAGAACCGGGAACTTGTTTTACAGCTCCCAGCGGCGGCCGCAACCGAGAAACCTCTCCATCTTCAATTTCATAACCATCTTCATAACCGATGCTTTCTTCTGTAGTCTCTTCTCCTTCTTCCTTATTACTTCCTTGTACTGACCTATCTCCCCCCCCTCCTCCTCCTCCTCCTCTTCTTCTACTACGCTTATTCCTACTCAACAATTCTCGATCTCTTTCCCTCTTACTCCCTCCTCTATCTCTCAGCCTCGCCGATTCTTGTACCATTATTTGTCCATCCTCTGCAAGAAAAAGAGACAGAGAGAGACTATTTGAGTTAGTTACATAAACAGCTAACTCAGATATATATTGGAGAAACTTTAAGTTTTATACCAGTAGAATCTCTTGTAGTTCTCTGCTGTCGCCGTCTTGATAATCCGTTAGAGGCTGCCATGTTTGATGATGATCTCCTTCCTTCTCTATTTCTATCCATAAATTTTTACCACCTCTTCCTAACACTCAATATCTAACAGCTACCGGAAATTCACCATAATCGGCGGCGACATAAAGAAGGAAAAATTTAAGATTTCTACAAATGTATGTTATCCGGAAGAGAAACAAACAGGAAGCACCTTATCAGAAAATGAATTAATGCTCTCTCTCTCTTTCTCTCTCAAAGTTGCCCTGTTTCTCTTCTCTTCTGCGGCTTTGGCTGACTGACCTTCTCTCGTTTTTTTCTTTCACCAGGTTGTTCTTTTTTGGGCACTCATATAAATCTCATCCCTTTTTTCTTCTTTTATTAGCGAACGTTATCATGTACATTCACTCAGCGCGTAACCTACCCCATACCAATGATGGACGGATCAGATTAATCAATTTCTTCTTTGGGTTAGTCATTAGCTTTGGATTGACATTAATCGGACGGCAAGCGATGGCAAGAGCCAACATGGCAGAAATGTCCCTATCTCTGTAGAATTTAGGAGCCACTGCATCAAATGAATGGCCACGTGTTATTTTATATATTTTCTGCATTTCATTCACTATCAGCATCTTCTCTCACGCGCACGCGCCTTATCCACGTGAAGCGCACTCGTTTTAAGCTCAGGTTGCTGCAGATCATTAAGTGGACTCCGCTGATTGGTACACTTGTCGAGAGCTTATTCGTGAGAAACCCCGAAAGCAAATATCTCATTCGTGGACTGCAGTCGGTTACCCGTGGAAAATTTAGAGCATGAACGTAAAGTCCACAAAAGGAGGATATAATAATCACGTGGGGCTTCGGTCCCGAAACAACCTCTACAGCCGGTCAAAAATCAGCAAGGCCCACTTCACAACTAAAGTGCTTTAGCGGGACCCGCAATTGAGTTGGCGAATAAGATTGCTTGTTTTGCTGCTAGAAGCCACAACTACCATTGAATAAGAATCCGACGTGGACATATCTTAATTTTGACGGACTCAATTACAAAAGCAAGTCTGACCTGGCACCTCACAACCAACCACCTCGTGCTTCACAGAGAAGCCCGAGACGTCCGTGTGGTTCAATCAGACGGTCCGTATTCTTAACGCAGCATTCCAGGGTCTGGTGATTCCAATTATTCAACTCAAGGCTCTCGGTCACGGAAGTTGTGAGAATGCGATGGGGACCACCGATAGGATAGGAGGTCTTCAGACTTTCTGGCCTTGATGACGTGGCCGTAAGATGATGTCACTCCCATTTGAATCCAGAGAGAAATAGCGTGCATCCGGCTCCATGATAAGAGGGGATAGAAAAGCAATGGTCGCAATCCTTTCATCTCCTGCTATGGGATTTTCTAGAAGTTGTGTAATGTAGTTATAGTTGATAAACTCGTTTTAATTTAAAAAATTTATCATGTTAGACTAACTTAAGTTAGATTTTACGTTAAATTGAAAAGGTTATTAAATTAGTGAGATTCGTTTGATTTAGGTGTGTACATTCGTAATCCGATTGCCTTGTTTTAAACTTGGTGGTGTCAATTCAAAAATTAAAAAATATATATATAATTTTAATAAAAATAATTAACTCAATAAACTATAAAGTAACTAAAAAAACAGACATTTTTCTAGATCGTCATCCAAACCATGTCTATAAAATATGTATTTGGTATTGTGGTGTATAATATTTTTTAAAAATATTTTTTACTTGAAAATAAATTAAAATAATTATTTTTTTATATATATTAATAAGTTAAAAACATAGGAAAAAACTAAAAAAATCAATTTGATATTTTTTTTCAAACCAAATGCATTTTTAAAGCACATCCAAAAATAATTCTAATTGCAAAATCAAACAGTACTTAACTATGACATTAGGTGGTCTTCTCCTACCTTTTCAAATAAAATAAAAGTATGTGATTTAGGGACTATTTGTTTTTCAGGTTGCATCGCGAATGAAACCTTAGATTTAGATTTAAGTGAAAAGCATAAAAAAATTACATACATTAACCAAAAATATATAGGGCATGGTTTTTCACTATAGCACTAGACACGGGTTATTGTGGTTTGCTACGGTGAAATTATTGTTTTGCTTGTCAATTGAAAAAATGAAAGCCTTGATGCCGGAGGCAATTTTATTTTTTTCAATAGCTCATTGATCATTCAAAAAAATTGTAAGGGTATATTAATCTTTTAAAAAAACAATAACAGTTAAATGACTGGTTTACCCTTAAGGTCAATAAATTATAGTCACCAAAGGTCAAAATACCTAATTTTCTTTTAGGAAAAAAAATAAGGCATGCGATTAAGGGCATTCTTATCTTTTCATGCAGTTTTTTTTTTTTTTTTGTAATTTCCAGACTCATGAAGGGTATTTTGGTTTTTTTTAGCTAATTAATTTTTTATTCAAGAAAATTATTGGCACGTGCTCATTACACGCTAGTATATGGATGGCATCCACGTTGTTTGCATGACACATGTGATGCCTCCTAATAGAAAAATTTTCCATTCCATTGTGTTGTTAGATGTGTCACTGTGTGTCATGCAAATTTATTAATAAGGTAAACCTCAATTGAAAAATGATAAAGAAAAATCTAAATAAAATAATGCATGATGTTATGTGCGAAAAATGTTGATCACCAATGTATAATGATGTTCATTGGACCAAAAGTGGTGAAAACTCTTAGGAACATTTTATTATGACTATGGATGGGAGTCCCTGATGAATTTCGTTTAAAAATGTTGACAATTTAAGTCAATAAAATAGTAATTAAATTTGGATTTTTAGCATAAAATTACTTCTTGTTCGATTTTATGATATCAAGTATAACTATTAATCCAATAATTGGATCTGATTGACTTTTATAACAAATCTCTTGATATATTATTCTATCGTGGGTTAAAATATCAAGTAAATTGGAGCTTGGAAAGGTCTTATTGTAGTGCCAATTATTGCATAAAAATACAGAAAAAAATATTAAGGCAATTAGTAATGGCATTGTTATAAATAAGTCAAAAAATCTCTTCCCTGTAAAAAAGAAATAAAGCTCAAATATTCTTATTTTCCTTATACAATTATGATTTTTCTTCCAAGTTAGGGGTTTCGAGAGTGTTGGAGAGTGAAGAGAAACCACCTAAAAAAGCAATTTTAAAGAGGGATTAAGGTTGGGAAGTTGGGTTGTAAAGGGAAAAAGTTTAATTCAAAAATGGAGAAAGGAAAAATGGATGAAATGGCTAAAGGAAACCACTCAACTTTGCTATGGAAGTTATGGGTAAGTGGTTTTGACACTTGATTTTTCTTTTTCTTTTTTTTTGTTGATTTGTGAAGAACACTATAGAAATTAGCGTGTGGCATGAAGGGTTGGGGTTAAATAAATTAATGATTGTGTAATCCTTTGTTTGAATGATGAAAAATAACTTTAAATGACGAGTTTGATGCATGTAAAAGAAGGTAAAAAATCTCTTGAGGATGAAATTCTCTATTTTTGCAGAAATGGGCATCAATGAAGTGAGAAATTGAGTTGGATTGTGTTGAATTAGTTATTAAACTATGGAATACATGTTGTTTAGGGTAAAATCATGGTTGAAATTGAAAGAAAAGTTTACAGGTTTGTGTTGGTGGGTTCTAACAACGAAAGGTAAAAGGAAATTTGAAAACTTTTGAATAAAAAAGAATGATTATGTTGAATAACATGAAAAAAATTGGCACCTCATTAATTACTAGTAATTTAAGTACTCCAGTATAATTTTTATTTGTTTAAATGTTTGATGACTTTATAAGGAGATAAAAGAAAATAAAGAATGGATTATATTGAAAAGTTTATCAGGAATGATTGATTAGTCATCCATATAAGCGAAAGCTAATTATATTAGTTCTGCTGATATTGATATTGATTAGTCATTTATGCGACTAGAGATTAATGATATCAGTTCCATCAATATCAACATTGATTACTCATTCACGTGAATAGATCCACGTGAATAAAGACTAATGATATCAGTTCTGTTGATACCATCAATGAGTCATATACTCAATTTCATTAATGTGATTGGTCTATCATGATGTGAAGACTAACGAATAAGAACGTGGACACGTACATTCGAGTATATAATATGCCTTAA
>Ga0307515_10024176_pt1 | contig 10597 bp, 9 predicted proteins | sample 17_EM_MG_FD_194513 | JGI IMG/M metagenome (GOLD analysis project Ga0307515, IMG submission 194513) | Populus trichocarpa ectomycorrhiza microbial communities from riparian zone in the Pacific Northwest, United States - 17_EM | ecosystem: Host-associated > Plants > Roots > Unclassified | place...
TTTGCAATATGGTCCTTGGTCTCGGATTTATGCAATTAAGTCCCTAATTGGCCCTTAAACTTCAATATTTATGCAATTAAGCCCTTGATTTAACCAAATCAACTCTCAAAAATTATAATTTGACCCCGGAACTTTAATTTCTTTCAATTAAAGCCTAAATTGACTTAAAACTCAATTTTTCTTGCAATCAAAACCTCTATAAATTCAAATAAACCTTCAATAAAATCCAATTGAGTCCATAAACATCAAATTTTGGCCCCTTTCTCTTCAAATTAAATTTTCTTTTCCAACAGGGCTCTCCTCAGTCAAATATATACTGTAAAATCAAATCTTTGTATTTTTAACCTCCTTGACCAATTTTCTGACCATTTTCTGAGCGCTTCTACCTCCTGTTATTTTTCTAACCTCCTTTGGCTTTTTTATTTTTATTTTTTGTGGGGACCCAAAAATGGGTTACAACAAATACACTAAGGAAAAAAGATTTTCGGAGTAGGTTATACCTCACATCTTGCTTAAAATCTTCAAGGCCATTGTAAGAAGCAACCCGCTGATAAATAGTCTGGCGGAGTGCGAGAAACCAATAATTAGAGAAACTCGAGGTTCGCTTAACTAAATTTATCAATGACATAAACCTTTCCCTAGGACACATGCAAAATAGACAAAGGGAATCTAGCTTAACGGTTGTATACATGCTATTTTTACGGAATACATCAAAGGATCTGAGTACTAGCACAATATCAGAATGTGTGAAGTTTGTTTTAACCATTATCAGCTTAGAAATCAACAACTATGTGTGTGTGAAAGAAACATTAACCGGAGCACTATAACAAATAAAAGTATACCTGTCTGAGGCCAATGATGGCAATAAATTGTAAGGTCTTCTCCTACTCTGAAACAAAGTTCAAGCTTGGTTGACAAGAAGAATGTGAGGAAAACAACAAAAAAGAAAAGAAAAAGGAAACCAGAATTTATATCATTTGTTCTATATAATACAACTGAAGTATTTCAAACTCTTCAACATTTTGGGGAGTTGTTATTGAAAAGTAATAGAGAGCTTGTCCATGAGGAAGAAAATGTACAAACCTAGCAATGCATATGATGCTGCAGCAAAACCCTGTCCACAGCATAAATATAGTATAAGTAAAGGATGCACTGGACATTTGAATGGTAAGCAATAGATATTTCTCAATCATGGATTGATGATTAATGAAGATCCGATGTAAACAGCATGAGTAATTCTAGTTAATTATATACACTTCTTTGTGGAAGCATGTCTCTAGACCATACAGAAGCATACATTCAAAATAAAGAGAAATCAACCTGTAATTCTTTTATGTCCTTGCTACGAAATAAAAAGATCATTCCCATCCCATAAGTATTGTAGCACGTGTGCGGCGTCGCGGCGAATATTCCACTTCAATCTAAAATATATAATATCTATCTTTATCTGGCAAATATGGGGGGACAATAAAATCTAGTCTTTTATCGGTGGAAAATGGAATGAGAGTCGCCACCTAGTATTTTGGTCACTAGAAACCCTAATTGGTCTCAGAGATCGGGCATGAGGACTAGTTGCGTAAAGGGAAGATATTAGCACCCCAAAATACGCCCTATCTAAGGTAAGCTGCATTGCTTTATTGTCTGATAAAATCTAAAGTCTTGTCGTGTTTTCTAGTTGTTGGTATGGTTTAAGAAAAGTCCTCCTCGATAAGGAGATCCTTATCTTATCGGGTAATTCTATCCTCAAAACAAGAATTTAATATCCGAAATGCGTCTTACGTATAAGGTCGTAACCCCAGATATTAAAAGAAAACCAAATAATTTTTTTGGAATTTTTGAAATATTGACCTAGTTCTCGTGGCTTTAATAAACTGGTTATTACAGCCAAAACGCATGCTAATACATAAATGTTTTTTGAAATTTTTCTCTGCTGTATGAAAATATGATGTAAGGATTTTTTTTTTGTTTTTATATATTTTGGAGAGACTAGGCCGTATACATGAAAACAAAACATTTTTATTTTAAAATTCTTTTTGATGACTTAACAAAAACCGGGTATTTTAATACCGGATTTATATCTTTACAATATAAAAATACAAACCGATATTGATCAAAAATGCAGTAACAAAATTGCGGAAAATCACAGATTCTTTGAAATAATTTTTGAAGAATTTTTATTTATGTTTTTTTTTTTTGCTGGACCTAGTTCGATCCATATGGCTGGGCTGGACCCAGCAGGCCTAACCGGGTCACTGGCCCAAGCCAATGACCCGGGTGGGAAAACAAAAGGCACGCGTGAACTTCCTCACGCGTGCATGCTCAGTAACATATTCAAATATTACTGTTCAAGTGAATTATAATTCACTTGAACAGTGAAATGCAAAGAATGGAATTACATACACAGAGATGAGGGGAGCAAACCTGGTGGCAGAAACGATGTTGAAGACGATGGTAATGGTGGACGCTCGCGGTGATGCTAGTGGCGGCTGACCGGAGGATGGCTGGGACGGTGGTCGGTGGCTGGGGAGCCCGGTGACAACATTTGTTCTTTCTTCTTCTTCTCCGTGCAGAGGCGCCAGCCTCTGTTTTCCTTCCCCGTTTGCTTCTGTTTGCTTCTCACGGTGATGTTGTCTACTGGGAGGGCAGTGTTTTGCTGCTGTTTTTTTCGTCTGCGTAGAGGTGCAGGTTCCTGTTTTTTCTTCAATGGTGTCGTGGCGTGTGGGAGGAAGATGATGAGTTGAGGAAGAATAACGATGGCGTGGGTAATGCTGCTGTGTTTGCTCTCCTGGTGGCGTTGGTGTCGCGGCAGCCGAATGTGGTCGCTCTTCCTCTTCTCTGCTGCTTCTGCGTTACTTCTTCTCCGTGTTCAGTCATCTTGCTTCTCTGCTTCTTCTTCCAAGCGGTGGTTCTAAGAGCAAGGTAGGCGGTGGCAGTGTTGTTTCAAATGGTGGAGAGAGAGACCAGAGAGAGAGGTTACAGTTCTTCTCTTCCCCTCTGTTTTCCTTCTTTCTCTTCTGCCGTGTTTCTCACCTCTCTATGGTCTTTCGTTCAAAAAAAAAACTCCTCCCTTCTCTCTTCTTTTTCCCCCTCAGTTTCCAAAAAGAAAAAACCCACTCTCTCTCGTTCTCTCGTTCAAAAAAACTTCCCCTTTCTTTCGTTTCTTCCTCCACGATAGTACTGGTGTTGAGAGCAGTATTTATAGGCAAAAGGGGAGCGGCCTGCTGTTGCGCATGGGGAGCAGGGGACACCGGTGAGGTCTCCAACGGGCGTGGCTTTGCAGGGCACACCTGCACTGTTTTCTAGCCATAGGGATTTGGGTTTTTTTGCAGCAGCATGCGATGGGAGAGAGAAAGAGGAATAGTGTCTCTCAAAACGACATTATTCCGTTTTTTTTTTCTTTTTATTTTATTTGTGGGGTACCCATAAATGGGTTACAACAAGTATATTGTGAAAAGCTTAGATCTGGCACAAGAAAATCAAGCACTTCTAGAAAATACTTGTAATTATAATTTTCAATCCATGAAAAGAATAGCACAGATTGACAAAGCATATTGAATGTAAATCCTACACGATGAAATGGTCTTAGCAACAAGAAAAATGTTGATTGAAATGTGAAGGTTGTTGATTTGTATGAAAAAGGAGAACAACCTTCCTCCCAGATTGTAAAATTATCCAACAAGTCAGCTTGTTGCATATATCAAAATAACTTTCTGAGTTGTAAAGAATCATATCAACTTCTTTTATTGAATGTTTCAAAATGTTCATGTAGACTTGGGATCAGATACTTGGGACACAACCTCTTGTTGATTTCTTACTACATTATCTGCACAACAGCTTCAAGAGTTCTTTAATTAGTTGCACCTAACATGTCGGAAAATTTACTAAAACTATAGTTTGACTAACAATCACTTCTCCAACTGAATTCCAAACAATTCAATATGGTGCACCAAAGAAATAATTCAATCTGAACCAAAAGTCTTTAACAAGAGATGCCAATTCTAACACCATTAGATTGCATAAAGACAAAGTAGTCATTTTTTCTCAAAATCGTTTCATATTTGGTGCATTAATTATCCAAGAATCAACACTTGGATACTGCGCATAATTTCACTTCATAAATCTGTGCACTGTCATGCTTCGAAACATACACAATTCCTATGGCCTGCATACCCAGTTTATGGTAGCCCATCAATTACATATATACAAAACACTCAGGATGCACATGTTCATACTAGTGTGATTGCACATAGCACGCTCTTTTTATTTGTTTTTGAAATCTCTCTCTCTCTCTGCACCATCATGCTTCGAAACATACACAATTCTTATGGCCTGCATACCCAGTTTATGGTAGCCCATCAATTACATATATACAAACACTCATGATGCACATGTTCATACAAGTGTGATTGCACATAGCACACTCTTTTTATTTGTTTTGGAAATAAGTCTCTCCACGTAAATTTACACACGCACTGCACAGACACAAGTACATCTCATATGCCTGTGTGTGTGCATGTTGTTCTGTGTTGTGTGGATGCCAAGTATCCATTGGGCAATAATGTGCACTCAGCAAAGAAATTTCACTCTTTCCATGTGTTTTTGAAACAAATGTCAAATTAATCAACTCTCTAGGTTTATCTGAGCTGGCTAGATATATTATTGTATAATCTATCATTATAAGCTCCATCGATCCCAGCTTCCTGAATTGTGTGCCCCCTGATAATTCCCCTTCATCCATGCAGCAAACGTAGACACATGTTCAAGAGAAGAACAATCACAAAGCATTTCCACCGAATCTGAAAATTTCCTCGACCAAGCCACTGCATTCCTCCCTCTACAGCACCCCACAATTCAAACTACCAAACCACCATAATCAAAATCGAACGTGAAATCCCCAAGCCATCAATTAATTTCTACTTCTTTTGGTCCTCTATCTGGAATACATAAGGCATTCCTAACTGTGTGTGTGTTTTTTTCTTCTGATTCCAAGGTTTCGATGACAGCTCTCATAACTATGAATTCCTGTTGATCTCCAAAACGTTAGGCAACTCATTATACATCTTTTGACATTCTACATCGATCCCAAATGTTCCATTACTATAAGCCCTCATTGTTCCCAGCTTCCGGAATTGTATGACCCATTATCATCCCCATCATCCTTGCCCCATAACCACTGCATTCCTCCCTCGACAATATCCTGGTGCTAATTTTCCTAACAACTGCGTTGTCAGATTCTGCAATGCAGCTATCCTGGCTCTAATACCACAAAAGAACGGGTTTAATGACAAGGAAAATCAAAGGAAATCCATCAAAGACATGTTGGGGATTCCGGCTCTCCATGCGCGCACCGGTGGTGTATTGATAGTTGCCTAAAGGAGGCTAAGCACACTAAGACACAATATTTAACGTGGTTCGGCAAAATCGTCTACATCCACGGGAGAAGTCAATATTATTAGAGATATAGAGAAAGGGTTACAACACACATGGAGGAGGAGGATTACTTCACTCAAACTCAACTCTCATTGCTCTCATACACTGCTGCATATGGCAGCAAGGCTGCTGCCCTTGGCAGCCCCTCTTTCTCTCTTGTTCTCTACTGGTTTTCTCTCACCCTCTGCTCAGTTTGCTCTGCTCTCTTGCTGCCTATTTATAGGCAAGAATGGTGCCACCAGCTTCAGCTCTTCTTCAACAAAGGTGGCTGCCAACTCCAGCTCTTCTTCAACAATAATGGCTGCCAACCTTTGACATCTTGAATGGGTGCACATGATTGGTGCAACTCCAGCTGCAGGCTCTTGACAATGGCAACCCTCTTCTAGAGTAGGGCTGCTGCCACATAAGTGGCAATATCACAACAATCACCCCCTTTGCCATTTATGTGGGGCAACTGTCCTCTTGCTTCTTCAGCACAAGCTTGCATCTTGCAGCTCTTCTAAGCTTACCATTCTGAAAGCATCTTCGGTCAAGTTTACAGGTACTTGCCACACCTTTCAATCACCAGAGTCATCAAAGCACATATTTTCTCACACAAAAAGATCACTACAACCAGATGGTCTGCCACTTCACATCTAAAGAGTGTTAACGCTTGTCTCTGGGACACACAACATTCCCCTTCAAGCTTATCAACCATGCTCGATCCGGAATGATTTATCAAGCCTCACATCAAGGCTTACAACACCCCCTCAAACGGAAATTTCTATTTCCAAATGCGACAATCATTATCTGAGTATCTCAATATGATCACGAGCTCACCACTCTTCCAAGAGTCTACTCATCCCGGAGTTGCGTCTGCCCTCTGTTCCACCCTAAGAACCATGCCTTACTTCTCCGTGAGTCTGTCGCTCTTAGTCCTAAGAGTCCAGGTAGCTTTCCACCTTTAACCATGAGGGCAGCCCGTTAAAGGTTGATCCATATATGTCTTGATACTTTGAGTATTACAATGCCTTCATCGAGCTCACCACCTTGACAAGAGTCAACTTGTTTCGGGAACCTGCACATGCCCTCTGCTTCTTTGTAGCAGTCGCGTCTTAATGCTCCACAAGTCACCCACTTATTGTCCAAGGCAAATGTCTTCTAGCTCATTGATCTTTAGCATGGGGGCAATATCCATGAAAGTCAATCCTGCATTTGTCTCCATACTCATCATAGCCACTTCATTGGCTATATATTTATCCACTCATATCCAGCCATCACATTGGCTCTGGGGCATTCTAAACTGGGCTCATATTGTGGCCCATACACCTTCTCTAAGGTGTCTCCGCTTGTCGTCATGCGGCGGTCTGAAATGGGGCTCCTATCACGGCCCTCACACCTTCTTTAAGGTGTCTTCGTCTATTGTCATGAGGCGGTCTGAACTGGGGCTCCTATCACGGCCCTCACACCTTCTCTAAGGTGTCTTTGCCTTTCATAGGCGGTCGCATCCTCCTTCAGCTGAGGTGTTTTAAAGTGGCTCTAAAAGTCTCTATCACCATGTGCACTATGGGAGAGATTACTGCCACTGATTACATAGAACGAGAAAGTTGTGGTATACTCCTCGCAATCCTCCACCTTGATTTCTATGTTTGGAGCTTTTATGCCTTTTCTGCTTGACAGCTCCACCTACACCAACTCTCTTTGGTGTCTTCGCCTTTCAACATAGGCGGTCGCCTTGTATTATAGGCGTTTGCACCCCCTCAATTAGGTGCCTCTACAACAGCTCTCTTTCCATCCTTGCATGCATAGGAAAGGTCTTTGCATGTTGTCTTCATCAAGAGCACAAGAGACTTCCTATTGTACAACTTCTACATAGTCTCTGCTCTGAGCTTCATCTGGGAACACTTCTTCTCCTTGCACCTGTTGTCTCATAATAGTACCTTATTGGATCCTACGGGTACTCCTGCACAATCTCTGTGTGCCCTCGTGCAATTTATGTTCTCCAGATTTCTCCCTATTCCTTGCTTATGTTTGACAGCAGCTCATCCTGTCACAACATCTGTCCAAGTCAAAATAGGGTGCCAATCTTTATCTCATTGTTGTATTTCTCTTCCATTATCAGGGTCTTCATCAATTCTCCCCTCGAGAAATCACAGTCACCAAATCTAACTTCTTTGGAGAAATTACCACTCCATCATATCCTTGAACATATGAAACCTAACTATTCCCTTGTGCCGTCATCTTGCTAGTCTTCAACCGTTTCATTACAAACTGCTATATATACAAAAATAGTACCGTATGGATAATCATTCCACTAAGCAAGTTCCCAGGAAAGATTGGAGGGGTCACACTAGTCCCGCTTAAAACCCAATCTCCTAGCCAGAACTTCTTAGGCCATATCTATCCATCGTACTGTCTTTCCGTATATACAACCATTTGCTAGCTTTGTTGCGGCTTTCCTTTACAAGTGATCTGGAATATACTGGTTTAATACATGATTTCTCAACATCTAGCGAGACTACCAGTTCTTAAATTCATCAACATTGGTCTTAATCAATTTTCACTCTCCACCTCAAATTGTCCACATAACCGGGTGTCCAGAGTGTCCCAATTTTGCCTTCCTTCAAGGCCATTAAAATATCCTTGTTTAGCAGTTCAGCACATGTAATTAGGCAAACATATGAATCTTCTTCTTCTTCATTTTCATCGACCACCATGATGACCTTCAGATGCCTCCTGATCGGGCAATCTCTTTTTAATAATTCACCATCACCACTTTTGATCACAAATCCATACCATTGCATCCGGAATTATCAAATTAGCTGGAAACAAGTCTGAAATTGTCCAAATTGCATTTCAGACGGCTAAGATTTGATCAAAACAATTCTGGCCTGATAAACGGCCCAGATTCAATCTCAAATCCGGTTGCACGTAGGATCTGCTACACTGGATCCTATCCCTCGGCTCACGGCGTGGCTTGGCTCCACTCGGCTTGGCGCAACTCAGTTTGGCTCGCGGCTTATGACGTGGTAGGTGGGTCCCACTATGCTGACGTGCCAGCTGACTGGACGCTGACGCCATGATTACAACATGTTGACGTCATCCTGGGCATGCCTACTGTGCATGCTAACGTCGCAATTATGTCATGCTGACGTCATCCTTATCCGAGTCAGCCACGTGGGTCAGGTCAACTGGTATTCGGGTTGGGTCAGCCCATCCGGGCGAAGAAGACGTGTGTGACACGTGGCGCGCGTCTGTGCGCATGGCCAACCACCTCGCGGGTGCGTGCGGCCGTTTCCGACGTCCGATTTCGACGCAGTTTTCATCAGTGGCTTCGTCTCTTCCTCCTATACACATTGGTATGGTCAAAACATAATTTTGACAACTTTCATTTTTGAGCAAAAATCAAACACCACTTTAAACCATATGCTCTGATACCAATTATAGGGGATTCTGCTCCCCCTGCGGAACAGTGGTGTTCATGATCATTGCTCAAAGGAGTCTAAGCACACTGAGACACAATATTTAACGTGGTTCGGCAAAACCACCTACATCCACGGGAGAAGTCAATATTATTAGAGATATAGAGAAAGGGTTACAACACACATGGAGGAGGAGGATCACTTCACTCAAACTCAACTCCCATTGCTCTCATACACTGCTAGATATGGCAGCAGGGCTGCTGCCCTTGGCAGCCCCTCTTTCTCTCTTGTTCTCTACTGGTTTTCTCTCACCCTCTGCTCAGTTTGCTCTGCTCTCTTACTGCTTATTTATAGGCAAGAATGGTGCCACCAGCTTCAGCTCTTCTTCAACAATGGTGGCTACCAACCTTTGACATCTTGGATGGGTGCACATGATTGGTGCAACTCCAGCTGCAGGCTCTTGACAATGGCAACCCTCTCCTAGAATAGGGCTGCTGCCACATAAGCGGCAATATCCCAACAAGACATCCTCTTGCTTTCCTAGTCCAACACCCTGACTCTTCATTTCATTTCTTAATCTGTATTAATCACATTCCTCAAGTGGAAATGTATTCTCCGAAAAAAATAATTAAAGGGCACCGCCACACGAGCATTATAAAGATAACTTTGATGAGGATGTCCAACATAGAAGATCAGTACAGCATGGGATAGCAGAGTAGGAAAAACAAATAGTGATCCCAAGCTTAATAGAATCAGTATAAAGGATTCAAATAATAATTATTCAATATAAAAGGAAGTTGTGAATCAATTACAGGTAAACAATGAAAATTAAAAAGAAAAATTACTTTTGGGCAAATTAAAAACAGTGTAGATCAAATATTTTCCATCAGAACCTCCTCCACTAGTAGTGGACCTAGACCAACTGCAGACAAGTTTCTCTTTTAATTAATCGCATGTTCCAATGCAGTATTACGCTTCCCAAATCTAAACCTCCATTGCAGCTACTGCAGCGACAGTGGATGTGTTTTTGTCCACGGTATTTGACATCGAACGCTTAGTTATCGGCAGGCACCATCTTGTGCATATTTCCAATAGTAGCGTGACCAGTAGCAAAGTTAGTATTATACCACTGTAGGCAAGCCTCCAAAATCTTGCGGCGTGCAAGATGTCAAATCCTTTGTATATGTTGAATATGCTTAGGATAAGTGTTGAGCAACCCGCCAGGAAGTGGAACCAGTTGAAGAAGGAACGATACTTGCTATCTTTGTCAGGTCTGACCAAACCACCAAACACCTGTGCTGTTGCAAGACAGAAGAGGACAATGCCGATGATTTTGTGACAGCTATGTTCAATACCATGAGACCTTATGCCAAGAAATATTATAGTCCCAAATCCAGACAGACCACCAAGAATATAGGCCAGCAGTTGACAACTGACATGCAAGTAGAACCATAAAGGGCCTGCAGATTCGAACCTCTTCAAGTATCTGGCAATGACGGCCCCAACAGGCATTAGAATACCCCAGCTTACTGTGTTCAATATTCCATGGACATTTTTCAGTGTTGTTGAAGAACTTCTTGTCGCTTTAATCCTTCCTGAAAGGAAGTCCGAACTCCCCATGGATTTGACGTTGGGACTAGATGGAGCAACACTATGCATCATTGGAGTGTTTTCAGACATTGGGCCTACTTGCCAGAGATGATTGACTGTGCTGATGTTTCCATGGAGCTCTAAGCTTGCATAGATTATCATCTCATTGTTCTGAT
>Ga0307515_10024177_pt1 | contig 10597 bp, 11 predicted proteins | sample 17_EM_MG_FD_194513 | JGI IMG/M metagenome (GOLD analysis project Ga0307515, IMG submission 194513) | Populus trichocarpa ectomycorrhiza microbial communities from riparian zone in the Pacific Northwest, United States - 17_EM | ecosystem: Host-associated > Plants > Roots > Unclassified | place...
TTTGCCGCGATTGACCTCCAGGACCTGCGGAGGCGACGGAGCCGGTGCGAACGTCCAGAAGGCGATCAGCCCGACCCCAACAGCCCACGCGATAAGCATTCTCACGGACGTTCTCGCTGCGCCGACGTCTCACATGCAGAAACAGGGTCGCCTTGGCTATTCGCAAGCGACATCACCGCCATCCGCAGTTCGGGTGGAAAATCGGCTGCGCTGATGCCGCCTTTCTCGAAGGCTTCATGCAAGGCGGCGCGTACCCTGAGATCGGCCGGCGTCGAATAGGTTGCGGCGTTCTTGTCCAGGGCCGTATCGCAGTTTGTAAACATGGAGTTACAGTTCCGGATTTCGGCGAATGCCATTGCATAGGCCCGCGTGGCGGAGACAAGGCTTGCTTTCATGGTCTTGTCGCATGGCGAAAGGGCAAACCCGGTAGCGGCCTGCAGGGCATCGGCCCGCAGCGGGTTACGCTTGGCGTTTTCCGGGTTTCGCAATTGCTCTTCAACCAATTTTTCGCGTTTCTTCTCGCCGCTGTTGTCGCCGAAAGTCGCGGTCAACGTCGGCTGCACCGGTTGGATGCTGACGGGGTTGAAGGAGCCGACGGGAAATCCCCGCGCGGCCCAGAACGTGCCGACGAATGCGGTGGTGAAGGCCATAAATACGTAGAGTATGAAACGACTCATGATTACGCTCGCGTGCATTGACGCCGCACGCTAACCTCAGCGGGTTAACGGATCGACCGGCGCCGGATCCTTGCCGCAGCGGAAGGTAAGGGAACTCTGAATCGGAACCGTGATTTTTCTGAAGAATTTGAGCGGCTCGATCGGCGGCGCTCAAAACAGGACGCGACACCATGTCAGATCATGCAGACACGATTCCCACCAAAGCCGTCATATCAAGCGCCGAGCCGCAGCTCTTTGTTGCCGATATCAAATCGTCCTGCGATTTCTTCACCGGCAAACTCGGCTTCACCGTCGCCTTCACTTACGGCGAGCCGCCGTTCTATGCGCAGGTGATGCGCGATGGGGCGCGGCTCAATTTGCGCTGCGTCGAGGCGGCGGTGATTGACACCGCGCGCCGGGATAGCGAGGAACTGCTTTCGGCATCGCTCACGGTCGCGACCGCGGAAGAGATCAAGCAACTCTTCCTCGAGTTTCAGGGCGCTGACGTCACGTTCTTCCAGACGCTTAAGCGAGAGCCCTGGGGTGCAAGCGATTTCATTTTGAAAGACCGTGACGGCAATCTGCTGCTGTTTGCGGGGCCGGCGGAGTAGGCCAGTCGCCACGTCCATGTACCAGTCACGTCGCAACTGCGTTTGCAGCGCGTGCCGCCGCTTTGCGCAGGCAGTCCGGGCACAGGCAATCGCCGCCGTCCACGGGCATCGGCATCCGAAAATCCTGTTCCATGCACCAGCACGGCCCCGACAGGTTGCAACCGAATTCGGTGCCGCATCCGGCGCAGGCGAGCTGGCGCGTGGGGAGATTTTCTGACCGATTTGTCATGAAACGGGCTGATTTCTGACCGGGTTTTAATGCGAGGTTCATCTCGAACGGCGTTATGTTCGTTCCAAATCATATACCGGGAAAGTGCCGAGGGAAATCCGATGGCCCGCGATTCGCAAGCAGCATTGGTAGCGCTTCATCGGTTCGGTTTAGGCGCGCGCGGTGGCGCTTCCGGTGATTTCGTCAACGCGGCCTCCGATCCCAGAGGTTTCGTCAAGGCGGAAATGAACCGGCCGAGCGGCGTGCTGCTCGAAGTTCCCGGCCTGCTGTCGACGGCGGCGTTGGGCAAAGCAGTCTTCGACTATCAGTTCGAGGTTCAGCAGGCGCGTGACGCCGCTGCCAAATCGTCGGCGCCATCCGCCCCGACCGAGGGCTCGCAAGCGCCGATGGATGCGAAAGGGCAACGGCGAAACCTGTCGCTCAACAGCATCGCCATGGACATGTCGGCGAAGGAGCCGCCGCCGAAACCGCCGCAAAACGCCAATGCGTCGATGGCCAGTCCTTCAGTGGTATCGCCGGAGTCGATGCAGCCGGCCGCGCCAAAGCCGCCGCCGCAACCGCTCGACATCATCCAGAAGACGTTTCGCGCCGAGGCCTTGGCGCGGCTGCAGCGCGGCATCATCGCCGATTGCGGATTTACCGAGCGGCTTGTCGTGTTCTGGTCCAATCATTTCTGCATTTCCGCCAACAAGGGCGGCGTAGCGCGGATGTGGGCGGGCTCGTTCGAGCGCGAGGCGATCAGGCCACACGTGCTCGGGCGTTTCGCTGACATGCTCAAAGCGGTCGAGCAGCATCCGGCGATGCTGTTTTTTCTCGACAACCAGCAATCGCTGGGTCCGGATTCGCGCGCCGGGCAGAACCGAAAGCGCGGGCTGAACGAAAATCTCGCGCGCGAAATTCTCGAACTGCATACGCTCGGCGTCGGCGGCGGCTATTCCCAGGACGACGTGACGTCGCTGGCGAATGTTATCACGGGATGGACTTATGCCGGACGGCAGGGCCAGCTCGGCGCGCCCGGCACCTTCGTGTTCGACGCCAATGCGCACCAGCCCGGCGCGCACCGGGTGATGGGCAGGATTTACGAAGCCAATGGCGTGGCGCAGGGCGAGGCAGTGCTGGTGGATATCGCGCGCCATCCCTCGACCGCGAAATTCATCGCCACCAAGTTCGTTCGTCACTTCGTCGCCGACGATCCGCCGCCGGCATTGGTGGCGCGGCTGGCTGATGTGTTCGTCAAGTCCGACGGCGATCTCAAGGCGCTGGCGATGGCGCTTACGGATTCCGACGAGGCCTGGAAGGCGCCGTTGACCAAAGTGCGCTCGCCTTACGAATTCCTGGTTGCGAGCGGCCGGTTGCTGGCGCAAATCCCCGGCGATCCCGGGCGCTACCTCAACAGCCTCAACGTGATGGGCCAGCCATTATGGTCGCCCGCCGGCCCGAACGGTTTTCCCGACAGTAACGCGGTGTGGGCGGCACCCGAGGGCATGAAGCTGCGCCTCGATATCTCGGCGCAGATCGCCTCGCGCCTCGCCGACGGCATCGATCCGCGTGACTTGCTTGAACTCGTCGCTGCGGGCGCGGCGTCGGACGAAACGCGGCGCACCGTCGAGCGCGCCGAATCGCGGCAGCAGGCGCTGGCGCTGCTGCTGATGTCGCCGGAATTCCAGAGGAGATGACACCAATGGAAACGAAAACGACAATGGATTGTTGCGAGAGCCTGACATCGTCGGCCACCTCGCGCCGTGCGGTGCTGCTCGGTGGCGCATCGTTTGCAGCCTGGGCCTATTTGCCGAAATTTGCGCGCGCCGCCGATGGCCGCGATCCACGCCTCGTCGTTGTCATCCTGCGTGGTGCCCTGGACGGGCTCGCCACCGTGGCACCCATTGGCGATCCTGATTATGCCGGCCTGCACGGGTCGATCGCGCTGACGTCGGGCGGGCCCAACGCGGCGCTGATGCTGGATTCATTCTTCGCGCTGCATCCGGCGATGCCGGAATTTGCGCGGATGTACCGCGAGAAGCAGGCCGCAGTGATTCATGCGGTCGCGACCTCCTATCGCGAGCGCTCGCATTTCGACGGGCAGGACGTGCTCGAAAGCGGTTTTGCCGGGCCGGGCAGGGTGCAATCCGGTTGGCTCAACCGTGCGCTGGAATCCTTGCCGAAGGGCGAGCGCGTGATGAGTGCGCTCGCCGTTGGCCCGACAACGCCTTTGGTGCTGCGCGGTGCCGCGCCGACCGTCGGCTGGACCCCGGTGGCGCTGCCGCAGGCGGCTGAAGATACCGCGATGCGTCTCGTCGAACTCTATCGTCACCGCGATCCAGCGCTGGCGAGCGCGTTGACGCAAGGGCTTGCGCTCGACAAGGCCGCGCAAGGCGACGACATGAAGCCGAAGCCGGGCGCCAATGGTGTCGCGGCGATGCGGCTGGTGGCGCGGGGCGCCGCCAAGCTGATGGCGGCAGATGACGGCCCGCGGATCGGTGCGCTCGCCTTCGACGGCTGGGATACCCATGCCAATGAAGGCGGCCCGGTCGGCCGTTTGGCGCAATTGTTGTCAGGCCTCGACGGCGCGCTGGCGGAATTCGAAAGCGGCTTGGGCGCGCGCTGGCGCGATACCGTCGTGGTCGTCGTCACCGAATTCGGCCGGACCGCGCGCATCAACGGCACCGAAGGCACCGATCACGGCACCGGCACGGTCGCATTGCTGGCAGGCGGCGCGGTGAAAGGCGGCCGGGTGATTTCGGACTGGCCGGGCCTGAAGCCCGCCAACCTTTACCAGGGTCGCGACCTCGCCCCGACCACGGATCTGCGCGCCATCCTGAAAGGCGTGCTGAAGGATCAGTTCGGCCTGGCCGAACGCGTGCTGGCGGAGAGCGTGTTTCCGGACAGTGCGCCGGTGAAGCCGATGAAGGGGCTGGTGGGGTAGGGCAGCCAACAGAGGCCGTCATTCCGGGGCTCGCGAAGCGAGAGCCCGGAATCCATTGGTCCACATGCGACGGCGGCGAGATGGATTCCGGGTTCGCGCTTCGCGCGCCCCGGAATGACGACCGCTACTTCGTTATCCCATCAATCTCCGCGATCTCCTGCGCGCTCAAATTCCAGCCGATTGCTTTCACGTTCTGCTCGACCTGTTCGACGCGGGTGGCGCCGGCGATGACGCTGGAGACTTGCGGGCGTGAGGCGAGCCAGGAGAAGGCGAGCTCCAGCATGGTGTGGCCGCTTTTTTCGGCGAAAGCCTGCAGCTTTTCGACGATGTCCTCGTTGCGCGGCGTGACGTAGCGCTCGCGCAGCCGCGGGACCTTGCCGAAACGCGTATCGCCGGGCGCAGCTTCGCCTTTCTTGTATTTTCCGGTCAGGAGTCCGCTTGCGAGCGGGAAGAACGGTAGCAGACCGAGCTTGTATTCTGTTGCCGCCGGCAACACATCCTTTTCGATGTCGCGCACCACGAGGCTGTATTCGTCCTGGCAGGAGACGAAGCGATTGACGTTCATCTGGCGTGCGACCAGTTCGGCCTCGGCGACGCGCCAGGCTGGAAAATTCGAGTTGCCGATGTAACGCACCTTGCCCTGGCGGACGAGATCGTCGAGCGCGCGCATGGTTTCCTCGATCGGCGTCAGGGGATCGTAATCATGCTGCTGGTAAAGATCGATGTAGTCGGTCTTCAACCGCGTCAGGCTGGCCTCGACCGCGGACATGATGTAGCGGCGCGAGGCGCCCTGCTTGGTGCCGTCTTCCGACATCGCCTTGGAGTATTTCGTCGCCAGCACGATGTCCTTGCGGCGATCGCCCAGCACGGCCCCGAGCACGGTCTCCGAGCCACCCATGTTGGAATAGATGTCCGCGGTGTCGAACAGCGTGATGCCGAGGTCGATCGCCTTGTGGATCACCTTGCGCGAGGCTTCGAGGTCGATGCGCTGGCCGAAATTGTTACAGCCGAGGCCGACGGCGGAAACGCGCAGGCCGGTGCCGCCGAGATTGCGAATTTGCATGGGAAATCCTGTGGGGATGGGCGCGAGGAGGCCGCATTGTGGCCCGCGTCCCCCGCGCCCGCAAGGCGCGGTCCTACCGCGCGCGGCATGCCTGAGCAGCGGTTCCCGCGTAGCTCGGCTCAAAAGATACTTGGCAGAAAGATGCTTGGCAAAAAAACGCGGCCCCGGTCAGACGCGGCGACTGACGGGGGCCGCTTGGGGCGCGTGATCTGAGACGGGGGGCCTGATCATACGCAGGCGCAACCTAGCCGGGCTTTGTTACGCCCGGGTGACAACCAGATTTATCCACAGGTCTTCCGACCGGCGCATCCCTGAAAAAACACGTCAGAACATCTGGCGATAGACCACAATGCCGGTCTTCTCCGCGACCTTATCGTATAGCTGCATTGCGGTATGGTTGGTGTTGAAGGTGAACCAGTACACCCGCGGCGATCCGGCCAGCTTCGCCTGTTCGTAGACGCCGTTGATCAGTGCGCGGCCGACGCCTTTGCCGCGCGCGGCTTGGTTGGTGAAGAGATCCTGCAGATAGATCGTCGGCGCGATCGCGGTGGTTGAGCGGTGAAACAGATAATGCACCAGCCCGAGCAGCTCGCCGTCGCGCTCGGCGACCAGCGCGTGCATCGGCTCGTAGGCGTCGAAGAAGCGCGCCCATGTCATCGCCGTGATGGCGGGATCCAGCGCGGTCGGTCCTGTCCGTTCGTAGAACGCATTGTAGCCGTCCCACAGCGGAAGCCATTTCGGGTAATCCGCGCGGGTGACAAAGCGAATCGATACGTCGCCGGGCATGTTTGATTTCCGTGTTCGGGGAAGGAGCGCCGTCGTCGACGCGCTGGCAGGTGAGCAGCCTACAGGCCTCACCGTAAAGGATCAATCGCGCGGCGAGGCCGCTCGCGTTCCGGCGCACTTACTCCGCCGCGCGCAAATGCCGTGCGAGGCTGCGCTCGCTGCCGCCGCGCATCGCGCGGTAATAGTCGGCGCTATCGGGATCGTCGGTGTGACGGACCAGATCGGTGACCGGCGTATAGCTCAGCATTCGTCCGCCATCGGGCAGCGCCGTGCAGGAAAAGCGCAGCACCTGGCCATCGGCGAGGTTGATGTTGATCGGCGTGGAATCGCCGGCCCGCATCTTCTCGGTACGCTCGGCGATAAAGTAGCCCAATTCATCTTCCGGCAGTTCGTAGGCGCCGGTGTCGCGGCCGTGATACATCAGCGCGATGAAGGGCGGCTTGGCGTCGGCCTGTTCGTCGGACAGCGAAAAATAATCGCGGAAGGCGCGGTTGATGAATTCCGCGCGGGTGTCGGAATCCAGCAGCACGATGCCGATATCGACCTGGTCGAGGGCCGCCGACAGCCGCATCGCGGTGGCGTGATGCTTCTGCTCCCAGGCAAAGGCGTCGATCCATTTTTGTCTGAGTGGCCCGGTGATGATGGCGGTGCCGACCGCGGTCGCCGCCAGCAGCAGCATGCGCATCAGGTCGGACATGTCGTAGCCGGGCATGGCGCGGTGATGGAGGAAAAACAGCGCCGAGGACACGACGGCAATGGCGGCGCTGATCAGCCCGGAGGCAAGGCCGCTGATCGAACTGGCGAGTGCGACGATGCAGACGAACAGTGGCGCGGGGTTGGGCATGGCAATGACATTCTGGTCGACAAGGAAGGCGATCAAAGCCGTCGCTGTCGTCAGAACCGGACCGGAGATGGCACGCCAGTCGAACTGCATGACCGTTCTCGTTGCCTTCCAAAGGCGTTATCGAGGCCGTCGTTGCGGCTATTCTCGTTGCCTCCGAGATTAAGGCGCGGAGTGTGACGGATGTTTCGGATTGCGGCGGTTTATCTGTTTCTGTCCTTAAGGTGGGCTTGAGCGGGCACGCCGAGCTTTCGCGTTTTTGAATTCAAATGATATTCAAAGACCGTGGAACCGGGCTCCGCGCCCGGTTGTTAGAGCGTTTTCCAGCGAAGTGGACACCGGTTCGCGGCAAGAAAACGCGTCAAATCAAGAATCTACCGTTCGAAATTCACATGAGGACATGATGCCGACCGTCTCCCCGCAGATCCTGCCGATCCTGATGCTGTTTGCTTCCAACGTCTTCATGACCTTCGCCTGGTACGGCCATCTCAAATTCAAACAGAGTTCGCTGGTGCTCGTGATCCTCGCGAGCTGGGGGATCGCCTTCTTCGAATACTGGCTGGCGGTGCCGGCCAACCGCTGGGGCAGCGCGGTGTATTCGGCGGCCCAGCTCAAGACCATGCAGGAAGTGATCACGCTGGTGGTGTTTGCCTGCTTCTCGGTGTTGTATTTAAAGGAGCCGCTGGGGTGGAATCACGCCTTGGGCTTTTTCTTCATTGCTGCCGGAGCGTTCTTGATCTTCCACAAATGGTCGTAAACTTCTTCAACCCCCGGTGATCGAGCGGTAATAGTCGAGCAGGCTCTTGCCGGAATCGTAGATGATATTGGCGATCCGCCAATCCTCGCCGGGGCCGACGACGTGAACGAAGATCCTGTGCGGCTCGCCACGATGCTCGATCTCGACGCGGACGGTAGCCGGTCCCATCTCCTCTTCGCCGGAATGGTGCTCGACCTTGCCGACCTTGATCTCGGCGCCCGGCAGCACGCCGTAGCCGAAAAAGGCGTTGAGCAGCGGGCCGATCATCTGGTTCTTCGGGTATTGCCGCGGCGCGTTCATCAAGCGCCGCATGCCGGGCGAGAACAGCGCATGGAAGTCGTCGTTGCCGAGCGGGGTTTTGGCGGCGTGCAGGCGGGCCTGTTTGTAATAGGTGGTTTCGACGAATTCCCGGATGCTCATGCCGCCGCATTCGGCGTGGCCGCGACGCGAGGCGAACAGCGTCACGGCGCCTGATAATGCGAAAACAAACTGACGCCGGTTCATGCGTTGCGTGCCTGAAGACTGCGGGGACCTTGACTGTTGGTCGCAGCCCGCCGGTCACGCGTTCACTAGCGCCGTCACTTTGAAGAAGGCGCCACCCGCAAGATCCGCCCGGCCGAGCTGTCGGTGAGCAGCCACAGCGCGCCGTCCGGGCCCTGCCTGACGTCGCGGATCCGCTCGTGCAGGTTCTGCAGCAGGCGCTCTTCGCCAGTCACGGCATTGCCGTTCAGCGACAGCCGCACCAGCATGGTGCCGGCCAGCGCGCCGGTGAACAGGCTGCCGGACCATTTGGGAAACAGCTTTCCAGTATAGAACAGCATTCCCGACGGCGCGATCGACGGCACCCAGTATTTGACGGGTTGCTCCATGCCATCCTTGGCCGTGGTCTCGTGGATTTTCGCGCCGCTGTAATCGATGCCGTAGCCGATCACCGGCCAGCCGTAATTTTTGCCCTTGCCGATGATGTTGACCTCGTCGCCGCCGCGCGGGCCGTGTTCGGTTTCCCAGACCTCGCCCGACGCCGGATTGATCGCGAGGCCTTGGCCGTTGCGGTGGCCGTAACTCCAGATTTCAGGCTTGGCGCCGGCGCGGCCGATGAACGGGTTGCCGGGGGGCGCCGATCCGTCGGGCGTGATCCGGATCAGCTTGCCCAGATGATTGCCGAGCTCCTGCGCCTGGTCGCGATAGGTAAAATGTTCGCCGAGCGTCACGAACAGATTGCCGTCATCGGCCTGCGCGATCCGGCAGCCATTGTGATTTCCTGATGACAGCGGCCCTTCCTGGCGGAAGATGATTTTGGTTTCGTCGAGGCGGCCGGTGCCGTCGTTCAGTTTGGCGCGCGCGACCGCGGTGCGTCCGCCGCCGCTGGTCCGCTCGGCAAAGCAGAAATAGATCGTCTTGTTTTGCGCATAGGATTTATCGAGGATGACATCGAGCAGGCCGCCCTGGCCGGAGGCCCACACGTCGGGCACGCCCTTGAGCGGCGGCGACAGCTGGCCTTCCGCGGATACGATGCGCATGCGGCCCGGCCGCTCCGTCACCAGCATCCGGCCATCGGGCAGGAACGCCAGCGACCATGGATTGACCAGGCCTCGCGCGAAGGTGCGCACTTCAAGGCCACCCGCGGACGACGGAAACTCCGTCTCTTCGCCGCGCGTCCCGGTGGCAATCACCAACGTCGCGGCCAGCAGGATCGCTGCCGTCAGCGCCGCGGTCACGAGTCCGACAGGTGTCTTCATCATCGTCCGCCTGCGATGCCAATCACCGCGCGTTGCTCTCGAAGTTGCGCTCGAAGTTGCTCTTGGAAAAGGTCCAAACAGAAAAACGCCGGGGTCACGCCGGGATCGGCAATGCCATGGACACTTTGATCGAGAGCACCGTCAGCGTGACCACAAGGCACAGCGACAGCGCACCGATCGCCAGTGAGGCGGCAATGGCGTTGGTCAGTCGGGAAGACGCAACTGGCGCAGGGCGGCTGATGAAGCCGGCCGTGCCGGGCGACCGTATCATGGTCTAAATCCTTCAGGACGCGGACGAATCACCCGCGACGTCAGGCACGCTCGCAATCGCGGCCGGCAACATTGCGGCGCGCTAGCGCCAAAAATGGCGAAATCACGGCAATCCCTAACGTTATTACCGCTGTCCTTAACCTTTGGACGTGCCTTCAAGCGAACGTGAAGGGACCGCCGTGCTTCAGGCCCCGGCCGCAATGCTGGCGGGATCCTCGACCTCGGTGACTGGCTGCCAGTCCATGGTCACGAAGCCGGGGGTCTGTTCGATCCGCCGCAGCCAGGCGCGGATCGCGGGGAATGTCGCAAGGTCGAAGTCGCAGCGGTCGGCGACATGGGTGTAGCCGTACAGCGCGATGTCGGCGACCGTCATCTGGCCGGCGGCAAAATAGGCCCGGGTCTTGAGGTGATTTTCCATCACCTGAAGCGCGGCATAGCCACGCTCCATCCAGTCCTCCAGCGCATGGGTCTGCAGGTCGCGGCCGCCCTTGACCAGCGATAGCCAGAAATAGGCGGCGCCGAGATTGGGCTCCAGCGCGTGCTGTTCGAAGAACATCCACTGCAGCGCTTCGGCCCGCTCGACCCGCGATTCCGGCGCCAGCGAGGTGCCGCCGGCGACATACCAGAGGATGGCGTTGGACTCGGCGAGGTAGCGGCCTTCGGCGACTTCCAGCAGCGGCACCTGTCCGCTCGGGTTCTTCGCCAGAAAATCCGGCGTGCGG
>Ga0307515_10024179_pt1 | contig 10597 bp, 9 predicted proteins | sample 17_EM_MG_FD_194513 | JGI IMG/M metagenome (GOLD analysis project Ga0307515, IMG submission 194513) | Populus trichocarpa ectomycorrhiza microbial communities from riparian zone in the Pacific Northwest, United States - 17_EM | ecosystem: Host-associated > Plants > Roots > Unclassified | place...
GCGTTCGCGGCGCTGGGTTCCCGCCTGCACGTTCGTGCCGTCTACCACGGGCTATCTACCGCTGTGCCTTCTACCAAATGGTGACTCTGTCTTCCGGGTCGAGCCAGAGGGCGTCACCTTCGGTGACCCCGAACGTCGAGTAAAACACGTCGATGTTACGGACGATCTGGTTGCACCGGAACTCGGAGGGCGAGTGCGGGTCGATCGAGAGCAAGCGCAGCGCCTCTTCGTCGCGCAGTTTGGTGCGCCACGCCTGAGCCCAGCCCAGGAAGAACCGCTCTCCGGCCGACAGCCCGTCGATCACCGGAGGCTCTGCCCCCTCAAGCGACAGCAGGTAGGCCTTCCACGCGATGCTCAAGCCCCCGAGGTCGCCGATGTTCTCACCGATCGTGAGAGCGCCGTTCACGTTGTGCCCCGGCAGCTGCAGCGGCTCGAGCGCGTCGTACTGCGCGATCAGCGACGCCGTGCGCGCCTGGAACGCCGCCTTGTCGGCTTCGGTCCACCAGTCGGTGAGGCGCCCGTCGCCGTCGTACTGCGAACCCTGGTCGTCGAAACCGTGCCCGATCTCGTGCCCGATGACCGCGCCGATCGCGCCGTAGTTGGCGGCGGCATCCCGATTCTCATCGAAGAACGGAAGCTGCAGGATGGCGGCGGGGAACACGATCTCGTTGAACCCCGGGTTGTAGTACGCATTGATCGTCTGCGGGGTCATGAACCACTCGTCGCGGTCGATCGGCTTGCCGATCTTGCCCAGTTCCCGCTGAAAGTCGAATTCGGCGATGGCCCGGATGTTGAGCACCAGGTCGTCGGGATCGATCGCGAGAGTCGTGTAGTCGCGCCACTTCACCGGGTAGCCGATCTTCGGGGTGAACTTGCCGAGCTTGTCGAGAGCACGCTCCCGGGTCTCGTCGGTCATCCATTCGAGGTCGACGATGCTGCGGCGGTAGGCCTCGACGAGGTTCGCCACGAGATCATCCATCGCGACCTTCGCAGCCCCCGGGAAGTGCCGGTCGACGTAGACCCTCCCGATGGCTTCGCCGAGAGCTCCTTCGACGACCGAGACGCCGCGCTTCCAGCGTGCGCGCAGTTCGGGGGTGCCGGTGAGGGTCTTGCCGTAGAAGTCGAAGTTCGCGGCGACGACCTCTGCATGCAGGTAGGGCGACGACGCGCGGATGACCTGCCAGCGCAGCCAGTCGCGCCAGTCGTCGAGACGGTCGGCCGTCAGCAGCGGGGCGAGGCCTTCGACGAACGACGGCTGCCGCACGACGACCTCCGCGAACGCCTTCGACGGCACGCCCATGGCATCCCGCCAGCTCTCAAGCAGACCGGCGTTCTCACCGGCGAGCGCGGTCGCGCCGGCCCAGGGCAACAGGTTGTAGGTCGCGACGGTGTCGCGGTTGCGCACCTTGTCCCAGTGCTGCGCCGAGATATCGGTCTCGAGACCGAACACTCGCTTGGCGGCAGCATCCGCGTCGGCGACGCCCGCCATCGCGAGCATGCGCTCCAGATGCGCCAGGTAGGCCGAGCGGATGTCGGCGAACTTCTCTTCGCGGTAGTACGACTCGTCGGGCAGGCCGATGCCGCCCTGCTCGAGGAACACCAGGTAGCGCTCGGGATCACCCGGGTCGTTGTCGACGAATGCCTGCACGAAGCCGCCGACTCCGGCGCGCTCGAGCTTTCCGAGTGCGGTCACGAAACCGGCGATGTCGGTCACGCCGTCGGCCGCCGCCAGGTCGTCCGCGATCGCCGACCAGCCCAAGTCTTCGATGCGCTTCTCGTCCATGAACGACCGGTAGAGGTCGCCGACCTTGCGCTCTTCGCTGCCTTCGGGGGCATCCTGCGCCTCGACGATGATGTCGCGAACGGCCTTCTCGGCCTCCTCGGCGAGGATGTAGAACGACCCGTAGCGGGCCTTATCGCTCGGAATCTCGGTGTTCGCGATCCACTGGCCGTTGGCGTGCCGGAAGAGGTCGTCTTGAACACGCACCTCGGGGTCGAGGTCGGTGTAGTCGATTCCGGAGGCGAGAGGAGGCGTAGTCACGCCTGCCAGCCTAAGGATTTTTGACGGCGAGGGTCTCGAGCGGCAGCGACCAGCGCTCGTCGATCCAGGTCGACCAGTCGCGGTGCGGGTGACTGTCACCCTCGGCTCGGAGCCGGTCCGGTCGTGGTTCCGACCCGCAGTTCGCAGCGCAGCAGCACGGGCTGAGGCTGGTCGCCGGCGAGTGCCGCGAACACCGCGGCGGCGGCGGCGGTGCCCTTCTCAACGGCTGGCTGCACAAGAGTCGTAATCACGTGCGGCGCCATCCCGTCGAGCCGCGCCCCGTCGAAGCCGAGAATGCTGAGGTCGCGCGGCACCTCGAGCCCAAGCTCCTCGGCGGCGCGCAGCACCCCGAGAGCGAGCAAGTCGCTCTGCGCGACGATGGCGGTGGGACGGGCTCCGTCCGACTCGCCGAGCAACGCCAATCCGGCGGTATAGCCGTCGGCGAGTGAGCTTCCGGATGTCGACATCCCGGTCGCCGTCGGAAAGACGTCGTGGAGCCCGGCCAACCGCTCGCGTGTGGTGTGGCCCGTCGCGGCCCGTTCGCGTTCCGGCGTGAGCGGGCCGGCCTCGCGTCGTCCGTCGAGTGCGAGCGTCACGACCGCGACGTCGCGGTGGCCGAGATCACGCAGGTGTTCCGCCCCGCGCCGGGTGGCTTCGCGGTTGTCGAGGTCGACGACGATCACCCCGTCGAGAGCAGCGGCCTCGACCGCGACGATCGGGATGCGGCGGCGCCGAAGGGTCTCGACGGAAGCGTCGAGGTCCATACTGCAGCCGAGCAGGATCGCGGCGTCCATCGGCGACGCCGAGAGGTCGGTGCCGGGCTCGGCGGCGAGCGGGATGACGAGCAGTCCCACCCGGGCGTCGCCGAACGCCTCGCCGACGCCGTCGAGGAACGCGAGGTTCATCGGGTCCCGGAAGGTGTCGCTGAGCTGGTCTTCGGTGATCAGCGCGATCACACCCGACCGTCCCCGGCGCAGCGACCGCGCTGTCGGGTCGGGTCCGCCGTACTCGAGTTCGGCCGCCGCAGTGAGTACCCGCTGCTTCGTCGCAGTTGAGACCGGGCCCGCGCCGCTGAACACCAGCGAGGCCGTCGACACCGACACGCCTGCCCGGGCCGCGACCCCGGCGAGGGTCGGGCGGGGCGTCATGCTTGCCTCCGGCTCCATGGCTTGCTATCGTACTCGAAACGATTCGATCGAATCGATTCGATTCGTCCTTGACTCGACCGCCGCCCTCAGCCTCACGGAGCACCATGTCCGCCGTCCGCTCGTCACCGCTGCGCCTCGCCATGTTCGGCGTCTTCATCACGTTTGCGCTCAACGGCGTCGCCGTGGCGACCTGGATCTCGCGACTTCCGGCCGTTGCCGAGATTCTCGACCTCGGCCCCGCGCAGATCGGGCTGCTGCTCTTCGGAGCGGCGGCGGGTGCCATCCTCGGGTTGCTCGCGGCTGCGGCAATCGTGCACCGGTTCGGCGCGCGGGGGACGATCATCATCATGTTCGTCATCGGCGGCGGCGGGCTGAGCCTGCTCGCGGTGGCGACCTCGGCCGTCCCGGTCTTCGGGCTCGCGATCGCCGCGATGGCCATCTTCGGCTTCGCCTGGTCGATCTGCGACGTCGCGATGAATGTCGAAGGCACCGTCGTCGAACGCGAGATGGGACGCACCCTCATGCCGTGGTTCCACGCCTCGTGGAGCCTGGGATCGGTCGCGGGAGCTGGAATCGGCGCCGCGTTCGCCTTCGCGCAGATCGTGCCGGGCATCCATTTCGCTGTCATCGGGGTGGTGCTCTTGGCCACCGCGGTTCTGATCCCGCGTCTGCTGCCGCGCACCCTCGATGACGAGGCAACCGAAGCAGCCGCCGGGGAGCGATCCGGCTTCCGGGCCCAACTCGCCGCCTGGGCCGAGCCGCGCACACTCCTGATCGGGGTTCTCGTGCTCGGGATGGCGTTCGCCGAGGGTTCGGCGAACGACTGGCTGACCGTCGCGATGAACGTCGACCGTGGCTACGACGACGCCCAGAGTGCTCTGCTGTTCGCGCTGTTCGCGATCGCCATGACCGCCGGCCGCATCGCGGGCGTCCCCGTGCTCGATCGCTTCGGGCGTGTGCCGGTACTGCGGGTCGCGGTCGTGATGGCAGCACTCGGGCTTGCGGTCGTCATCCTGATTCCGTTCCCGCCGGTGATGATCGTGGGGATCGTCGTCTGGGGCCTCGGGGCTTCGCTCGGCTTCCCGGTCGGAATGTCGGCGGCGGGCGACAACCCTGTCGGGGCCGCCGCCCGCGTGAGCGCAGTGGCGACGATCGCGTACTGCGCGTTCCTCGTCGGCCCGCCGCTCATCGGAGTCGTCGGCGAGCACATCGGCATCCTGAACGCTCTGTGGATCGTGTTCGGGCTGATCGTGGTCGCCGGGCTCGCGGTGCCCGCGGCTCGCGAGCCCAAGCCTCAGCCCGCGCGCCAGCCGGCCAAGGAACCCGCGCCGTAGGCTGACGGGGTGCGTCTGGTCGTTGCCCGCTGCTCGGTGGACTACGCCGGGCGGCTCTCGGCGCACCTTCCGCTCGCGACGCGGCTGCTCGTGGTCAAAGGTGATGGCAGCGTGCTCGTGCACTCAGATTCCCTCAGCTACAAACCGCTGAACTGGATGAGCCCGCCCTGCACTCTCACGCTCGAAGAGGTCGACGAGGAGCGCACCGCCGCCGGAGTCATCGAACTCTGGCGGGTCACGCAGGCGAAGACCGCCGACCTGCTGGTCATCTCGATCCACGAGATCCTGCACGACTCGAGCCACGACCTCGGAGTCGACCCGGGCCTGCAGAAAGACGGCGTCGAGGCCGACTTACAACGACTGCTCGCGGAACAGATCGAGTTGCTCGGCGACGGCCACACCCTCGTGCGGCGCGAGTACATGACGGCGATCGGGCCTGTCGACATCCTGGCGCGGGATGCCGCGGGCGCGGCCGTGGCGGTCGAGATCAAGCGGCGCGGCGGGATCGACGGCGTCGAGCAGCTCACGCGCTACCTCGAGCTGATGAACCGGGATCCGCTGCTCGCCCCGGTGTCGGGCGTGTTCGCCGCCCAGGTCATCGCCCCGCAGGCTCTCACTCTCGCGGCCGACCGCGGCATCCGCACGCTGCTGCTCGACTACGACGCGATGCGTGGGCTCGACTCCGGTCACGCCAAACTGTTCTAGCCGCCAGACTGTTCTGGCGCGCTGGAGCATTGAGTGAGGGCGCTTTCGCGCCCTCACCGGGACGCCAGCGCCGACGGCCGTCTCGGCCGTCGGGTCACGAGAGGATGGGACCGTGGAACATCCTTATACCGCCGTGCTGTTCGACCTCGACGGCACGATCGTCGACTCGGCGCCCGGAATCACGGCGACCCTCGCGCACACCCTCGAAGCGATGGGCGAACCGATTCCGACCCCGGCGGAGCTGCTCGCCTGGGTCGGGCCGCCGATCATGGACTCGTTCCGGGACCTCGGCGGTTTCAGCCTCGAAGAGTCGCACCGCGCGCTCGAGATCTACCGGCAGAAGTACATCCTAGAAGGCGTCTTCGATGCGAAGGTCTACACCGGGGTCGAGCATGTGCTGCGCGCGATCTCGGAGGCCCGCATTCCCCTCTCGCTCGCAACCTCGAAACCCGAAACCCCGGCGACCCTCGTGCTCGAGCACTACGACCTCGCCCACTATTTCGATGAGCTCACCGGCGCGAGCGACGACGAGAAGCGCAGCAAGAAGGCGGATGTCGTTGCCGAAGCGCTGCGTCGACTCGCGGCGAACGACGCCGACCTCTCACGCCCGGTCATGATCGGGGACCGCATCCACGACATTGAAGGTGCGGCGGCCAACGGCATCCCGACGATCTACGTGACGTGGGGGTACGGGTCGCCGGCCGAGGTAGCCGGAGCGGTCGCCGTCGTCGACACCCCCGAGCAACTCTTCCCGCTGCTCGGGCTCTCGCCGCGCGCATCCTGAGCCCCGCGCGGGGGCACCCGACCGGTTTGCTCCCCGGTTTACGCGTTGCTCCGCGTGGAGACCGAGGAGTGGGGCGCGAAACGAGGAGCAAACGGAGAAGTTGGGGCCTCTCAGCGCGCGAGTCGCTCGACGGCACCCGAAAACACCCCAGGCATGCGGGCGGCGGCGGGCACCACGGCCCCGCGCACGGGTGACGCCGCGAGCCGCACGAGCGAACCGGTGAGCCGGCGGAAGTCGCGAGTCTCCCGTTCCCAGGCGGCCTCGTAGGAGTCGGGATCGTGGGCGCGGATCGCGGTCACGGCGGCGCGAGCCTGCGCAAAGCCGATCCGCAAGCCTTCGCCGGTGAGGGCATCCACGTACCCGGACGCGTCGCCGACCAGCAGCACCCGCCCCTTGACCCGTGCCCGGGTGCGCTGCCGGAACGGCCCGGCGCCCCGGAGTTCGCTGCCGACCTCGACTCCCAGAAGCCGCTCTGCGATCGAGGGTGCCGCGGCGAGAGCGTCGTCGAACTGCACGCCGCGCCGGGCGAGCAACGCGACGCCGACGAGCTGCTCGTCGACCGGAGTGACGTAGAACTCGCCGACGCGGGTCCAGGTGACTTCGACGAACTCCGACCAGGGCGAGAGTACGTAGTGCCGGCGCTGGCCGAAGCGCCGCCGTGCGACCGGGGGAGGCAGGGCGAGCCCGACCTCCCGAGCGACCGTCGAGTGCAGGCCGTCCGCCGCGAGCAGCCAGGATGCTCGCAGGCCCACCGCTTCGACAAACCCGGCACGCTGGTGAACCGTCTCGACGCGCCCCGACCGGAACCGCGCGCCGAGCTCCTCGGCCCGTGCGCGCAGCGCCGCGTGCAACACGGTGCGGCGCACCCCGCGCCCCGGTCCGTGGTCGAACCGGTGCTCGACCCGGCGCTTCGCGTCGAGATACGCGATGCCGACGAATGGCATGCCGTGCGGGTCGACCCCGAGCCGGGCGAGTTCGGGCAGAGCGCCGGGCATCAGGCCCTCGCCGCACGCCTTGTCGATCGGGGTATCCCGCGGTTCGACGACCGTCACGTCGAGTCCGGCCAGCCGCGCCTCGATCGCCGCGGCGAGACCGGCCGGCCCGCCGCCCGCGACGAGCACCTCGGTGTCGGCCGACATCAGCTCGTCGCAGCCGTCGCCGTGGCGGCTTTCAGGGCGCGATCCTCGGCGGGAATCCTGAACCGCAGCAGCAGGATCGCGTTCAGCACCGTGAAGACGAGCGCCGTGATCCACGCGGTGTGCACGAGCGGCAGCGCGATGCCTTCGGCCGCAACGATGACGTAGTTGGGATGCCTCATCCACGAGAACCGGTACGGCCCACGGCGGCTGAGGGGCATCCCCGGCACGACGATCACTCGGGTGTTCCACTGCCGACCGAGTGACGCGATCACCCAGTAGCGACCGGCTTGGCAGAGCAGCGCGATCACGAGCATCGGCCACCCGAGCAACGGGATGAAGGTTCGCCCGAGCAACCACACCTCGGCGAGCGCGCCGATCAGCATGCCGGTGTGCAGCAGAACCATCGCAGGAAAGTGGCCGCGTCCCGACTCGACGCCGCCGCGTTCGAACGCCCAGGTCGCGTTGCGCTTCGAGATGACCAGCTCGACGAGCCGCTCCACGCCGGTCAGCAACACGAAGATCGTGAACAACCACACCGAGAGTTCTGCGTTCATGCTGCCCATTTCAGCAGCACGTACTCGCTCGTCACGCCGGGTCCGAGCGCGAACAGCACCCCGTGCGTGCCGGCCGGTTGCACGAGCATGTCCGACAACACGTGCAGCACGGAGGACGACGACAGGTTGCCGACGGCATCCAGCGATCTCCACGACGCCGCGAGATCGCCGCGCTCGAGATCGAGCCCACGTTCGAATGCTTCGAGAACCCGAGGACCACCCGGATGCGCCACCCACGCCGTCACGTCGGACCGGTCGACGGCGTGGTCGGCCAGCAACCCGCGCACGTCGTCGGCGATGTTGGCGTCGATCGTGTCGGAGACCCCCGCGGTGAGCACGATGCGGAACCCCGTGCCGCCCACGTCGAACCCGATGACCGACTCGCTGTCGGGATAGAGCGCCGCGCGCGAACCCAGGATGTCGGGGCCGGGCAGGCCGAGTTCGGCCGCGCGCTCAGCACCCGCGACGACCACGGCGGCGGCTCCGTCGCCGAACAGTCCGCTCGCGACGAAGTTGGCGACGGAGTCGTCGTCGTGCTGAAGCGTCAGCGAGCAGAGCTCGACCGACACGAGCACGGCGATCTCACGGGGGTGGCCCAACAGGTAATCGTGCAACCTCGCGAGTCCGGCGGCGCCTGCCACGCAGCCGAGTCCGAACGACGGCACGCGTTTCACGTTCGACCGCATCCCGAGCTCCGGAACCAGCCGGGCGTCGATCGACGGAGCCGCGAGTCCGGTCACCGAGGTGAAGAAGAGGTAGTCGACATCCTCGGCTTGTAGCCCGGCGGTGAGCAGCGCGGCCGTCACGGCTCGAGCCGCGAGTGCGGTGCCTTCGCGGATCCAGATGTCGTTCGCGTCCCCGAAGGAGCGCAGGTCGCGGTACTGCTCGAGGGGCAGAACCGTGTGCCGTCGACCGATGCCGGTCGCCGAGTGAAACCGCGCCATGACGGCACGCTTCGTCGCGTCGTGCGTGATCAGGTCGGAGAGTTCGGCCGTGATGTCGTTCTGCGCGTAGGAGTACTCCGGCAGAGCCGGTGCGACCGCCACGATTCGCGACATGTCCGGACGGTATCACCGCCGCGCGACCGCGAGGTGGGGTTGCGGGGCGTCAGGAGACGTGCCGCTCCGCGTGGCCGACGTAGGAGGAGAGCGGGCGGATGAGGGCGTTCGCCTCCAACTGCTCGCGGATGTGCGCGGTCCACCCCGTGACCCGGGCCGCGACGAAGAGCGGCGTGAACAGCTCGGTCTCGAAACCGATGAGGTGGTAGGCCGGGCCACTCGGATAGTCGAGGTTCGGCTTGATGCCCTTGCGATCATCCATCGCCTTCTCGAGGGTGTCGTAGAGGTCGAGCAGGTCGGGGCGGTCATATTCGGTGATCAACGTGTCGAGCGACGCCTTCATCGTCGGCACCCGCGAGTCGCCGCTCTTGTAGACGCGGTGCCCGAAGCCCATGATCTTGCGCTTCTCGGCGAGGGCCGCGTCGAGCCAGGCCTCGGCGGCATCGGCCGACCCGATCTCATCGAAGATGTGCATGACGGCCTCGTTGGCGCCGCCGTGCAGCGGACCCTTGAGCGCACCGATCGCCCCCGTCACGGCCGAGTACAGGTCGGCGAGCGTTGAGGTGATGACGCGCGCGGTGAAGGTCGACGCGTTGAACGAGTGCTCGGCGTACAGAATCATCGACACGTCAAACGCCGTCACGACGACGATGTCGGGCAGCTCGCCAAAGGTCATGTACAGAAAATTGGCCGAGTATCCGAGGTCGTCGCGCGGCTCGACGAGATCGAGTCCGCGACGCCTGCGCTGGATGTAGGCGACGATCGCCGGCAGTTGGGCGAACAGCGTGATCGCCTTGTCGAGGTTCGCCTCCGGGTCGGAATCGGCGGCCGTCGGGTCGGCGGCGCCGATCGCGCTGACGGCGGTGCGCACGACATCCATCGGGTGGGCATCGACGGGAAGAAGGTCGATCGCCTCCTTCGCAAGGTGGGGCAAGTGGCGACGCGACCGTTCGAGGCGTTCGAAACCTTCGAGCTGGCCGGCATCCGGCAGCTCGCCCTTCCACAGCAGGTAGGCAACCTCTTCGAAGGTGCACTTCGCCGCGAGCTCTTGCACCGGATAGCCGCGGTAGAGCAGCGAGTTGGTGTCGGGGTTCACCTTCGAGACCGCCGTGGTGTCGACGACGACGCCCGCGAGGCCCTTCTTGATGTCGCCAGTTTCGGCGGGTGAGGCGGCCATGTCAGCTCCTGTTGTTCTTGAGATCGAAGGTGAAGACGTCGGAGTCGAACTCACCGTAGGCGGCGTAGTCGACGAGTTCATAGAGTCGCGCCCGCGTCTGCATCGTGGGAACTTCGGCGGCGAGCGTTCCGGTGGCGGCGAGCGCATCGAGTCCGCGCTCGATCGCGCCCATCGCGATCCTCAGCAGCGACACGGGGAAGATCACCATGTTCACGCCGACATCCTGAAGCTGCTGCACAGTGAAGAGGTCGCTTTTTCCGAACTCGGTCATGTTGGCGAGGATCGGCACGTCGACCGCTGCCCGCATCGCCTCGTACTCAGGCAGGTCGGCCATCGCTTCGGCGAAGATCGCGTCTGCCCCGGCATCCACGAGGGCTTTCGCTCTCTCGGTCGCCGCAACGAGCCCCTCGACCCCGCGGATGTCGGTACGCGCCATGATGACGAACGACGGATCGCGGCGGGCCTGCACGGCGGCGCGGATGCGGTTCACCGCGGTCTGCTCGTCGACGACCTCTTTGCCGTCGAGGTGACCGCAGCGTTTCGGGTTCACCTGGTCTTCGAGGTGGACGCCCGCGACCCCGGCGTCTTCCAGTAGCTGCACCGTGCGGGCGACGTTCATCGGCTCGCCGAATCCCGTATCGCCGTCGATGAGCGTGG
>Ga0307515_10024180_pt1 | contig 10596 bp, 10 predicted proteins | sample 17_EM_MG_FD_194513 | JGI IMG/M metagenome (GOLD analysis project Ga0307515, IMG submission 194513) | Populus trichocarpa ectomycorrhiza microbial communities from riparian zone in the Pacific Northwest, United States - 17_EM | ecosystem: Host-associated > Plants > Roots > Unclassified | place...
TTTATTATGAATCAAGGTATATTTTATGTAAAAATATGAAGTTATAAGATAATAAATATTATTTATTATGCATGTTTATAATGAAAGAATTACTTATAAAACTATTCTAAAACTTCTTATAGGTTCAAATAAGTTGAGAATAATTAGAAGACTTAACCTATTGGTTAACCAACCTTCTTTATATATATATATATATGTGTGTAGGGCAATATATAATAGTAATGGTGAAGGTTACAACATAAGAGTATGATAGTATTCCTACAATATTTCCTATATAGTATGCCTACAATATTTCCTATATAGATACATTAATATGCCCTCTCAAGCTGAGGGTGGAGGATCAGCCCGAAGCTTGAAACGAAAAGCAGTAAGAAGCAATAGGAAGTGGCTTAGTAAAGACATCTATAAGTTGATCCTGAGAGGAAATAAAACGAATCTGAATCTCCTTCTTCGCAACTCTATCTCGGATAAAATGATAATCAACCTCAACATGTTTTGTGCGAGCATGAAAACAAGTTTCGTAGACAAATAAGTGGCACCAAGATTATCACACCAAATGATAGGAGTAGAAATAGACGAAATCTGAAGATCTGTTAATAAATACTTAAGCCAGATAACCTCAGCAGTGCCATCGGCTAAGGCTTTGCACTCAGCTTTAGTAGAAGAGCGGGCAACTGTACGTTGCTTACCTGATTTCCACAAAATCAGCGTCTGACCAAAGAACACAAGATAACCACCCGTAGATTTTCTATCATCAACACTACCTGCCCAATCTGCATCTGTAAAGCCATATAAGGCAAAGGAATAACTACGAGTAATATGGAGGCCATGTGTTGTCGTACCCTTAAGATAATGCAAGATGCGTTTAACGACAACTCAATAAGAATCTGTGGGAGCATGCATAAACTGACAGACTCTGTTAACAACAAAGAAAATATCCGGTCTCGTAAAAGTGAGATATTGAAGAGCATCCACAATTTGACGAAAGCGTGTAGCATTAGAAAAACAAAGGATCTGACAGTATGGTAGCTTTGGATGTCGAGATAGGAGTATCAACAGGTTTGCAAGATAACATACCAGCCCGAGTGAGAATGTCAAGTGTATATTTATGCTGTCAGAGCATAAGACCCATACCAGTAGGCATAACCTCAATACAAAAAAAGTAATGAACAGTACCCAAGTCGCAAAGCTTAAATTCTGAGCTTAGTAGCTGGATGAGGTGTTAAAGCAGAAGAGAGTTGCTACCCGTAAACAGAATATCATCAACATAGACTAGAAGATAACAAATATCAGCACCAATAGAGAAGATAAATAAGGAGCTATCCACCTTAAAGGCACAGAAACTAATAGATAGCAGGAAGTCATTCAGACGAGTGTACTAAGGCCGCATAGCCTGTTTTAAACCATATAGAGACTTATACAATTGACACATATGAGAGGAGAGAGCAGAGTCAACAAAACCTGGAGGTTGTTTTATGCAGACCTCCTCATCAAGAACGCCATTGAGGAAGGCATTATGGATATCAAGCTGATGAATTTTCCAATCACACAAAATAACAATGAAGAAGACTAATCTAACAGTCGCCTGTTTGATAACTGAACTAAAGGTTTCAGAGTAATCAATACCTTCTTGCTAAGTGAAACCTCTAGCAACTAGACACGCCTTATACCTCTCAATGTTGCCATCAGATCTGCGTTTAATCTTGTACACCCATTGACTACCAACAACATTCATCGAAGGGTGAAACGATGCTAAGGTCTAAGTTCTATTAGCACGTAAGGCCTGAATTTCCTCGCGCATAGCACTATGCCATGCCTCATACCTGTTAGCATCATTAAAAACATATGGCTCATGAGTAGGAAGAGAAAATACCAGACTGAAGGAGGCAGCAGAGGCGGTGGTAGTTGCCATGGATAGTGATGTCTTGGGTTGTCGAGGACGAAGAACCATGTGTGTTGGTGAGTAGCTGGGCGTGGAGAAGGAGAGCTAGTACCTGGAAGTTGCTGGAGAGGATATGAGGAAAGGTCTACACAGGGCTGCAGGTTGGCTGGGGAGGCGGTGGAGGGACTGGTTTATACAGCAGACACCGGTAAAGCTGCTGTAAAATTAGGCTGTTATGCAGCATCAGACCTGAAGGCAAGAGCATCTAGCGATGGGGAACCTGTTCTTGTATAATGATCATTTGAAAAGCAAGCAGCTGGTGACAGTATGGCAGGGCTAGATGGGGGTGAAGTGGAGGTAGAAGCTGTGTGCAAGTGGGGGGTCTGTTGGGGTGCGGTAGAGGGCAGAACATGGGTGTTATTTGGGCCGGTTGGTAAAGTGGTAGGCTGAAAGAATTAGGGAGGTTGCAAGGGTGGAAGGTGTGTAGGTTGTGTGGAGGGTATTGGTGTATGTGTTATTTGTTCAGAGTTTGCAAACAGAAAGACATTTTCATGAAAACGAACATGACGGGAGACATAAATACGATGAGAAGCAAAATCAAGACAACGATAACCAAGATGAGATGAGCTATATCCTAAGAACACACATAGAGAATAACGAAAATCCAATTTTTGAGCTTGGTATGGACGCAAAAAGGGAAAACAAAGGCACCCAAAAGTACGCAGAAAATTATAATCAGGAGTACGACGAAACAAACACTCAAACAAAGATTTATTTTGGAGAACAAGAGTAGGCATGCCATTAATAAGATATATTGATGATTCAAAAGCATAGTTCCAAAATCACAATGGTGCACTACACTGGCCTAAAAGGGTTAGGCCAGTTTCGATAATATGTTGATGACGATGTTCAACGATGCCATTTTGTTCATGAGTATGAGGGCAGATAAACCAATGATGAATTTAACTTACGATATTCACCGCCCCAATTAGTTTGAACATATTTAATTTTAAGTGAAAACTGACACTCAACAAGTGTTTGAAAACATTGAAAGATGGAAAACACATCAAATTTGACAACAAGCGAATAATACCATATATATTTGGTATGTGCATCGATAAATATAACAAAGTAACGGAAGCCATCATAAGAAAACATAGGGGCAGGACCCCAAACATCACTAAATATTAAATCAAGTGGGGTAGAAGTTTTGTGACCCGTAGGTCGCAACGATAGACGCGACGACTTGCCTAAAGGACAAGCTTGACACTAAGCAAGAGAACGTCTAGAAGTACATACAATTTTATTGCCGGAATCTAACAAATTTAAAATGCGAGGGATTGGATGACCCAAACGACGATGCCACAGATCGACAATCGCGGAGGTGCAAGGAGACCAAAAAGTTTGAGGAATTGACTTGGTAGAAGACTCGGAGAGGACATAAAGACCATCATTACTCTGACCAGAAAGGACAACTTCCTTGGTGACGAGATCCTTAACATAAAACATAGAAGCATGAAATTCAAAATAAACATGATTATCACGACAGAATTTTTGAACAGATAACAACGGTTTGGTAATATGAGGCACATGAATAACATTAGATAATGTAAAAATATGTTTTAGGGGAATGTAACATACTATGTCCAATATGTGATATGTCAAGGCCCTTACCGTCACCAGTATGCAAATGATCATCACTAAGATAGGGTGCAAAATTGGTCAGAGTTGCAAGATCAGGTGTGACGTGTTGATTCACACTAATGTCGGGGAACCAAGTCACAGTAGAAACATTCCCAACAACAAGGTGAGCAGAGGGCTGCTGGGTACTGCTGTGAAATTGGGGACAATGGGGAGCTGTGTGACCAAAACTGGAGCACAATTAGCAGCGAACATGTTGCTGTCCCAACCACTGGCTACTGCTGGTGTGGCGCCTGTTCTGCTGCCAATTGTTTGGCTGCTAGTCTGCAGCAGATTGGCCCCTGTTCTAGTGAGTGTAGCGGTTGCTGTTGGGACGTCAATTACCTCGAGAACGACCCCTGTTATGGCTGAAGTTTGAGCTATGATGAGACATAACAAGATGGGCAGAGGGCTGTGGTGTTGGCAGCATAGGTGGTTCGACAACAGAGATGAAGGCAGCAGAGAAGCAGTGGCGTCCAAGGATTGAAGAGAGTTATTGTGCAGAAATTCATGGGTGAGAAGATGGCTGTGTAGATCAGCATATAATAACGGTTCTGCCTTGGTTATAAGACTCGTTACCAAGTCTTTGAACTCACCACGAAGGCCACGAAACACATAGAGATTGAAGTCTTCAAGGGACATAAGGTGACCAACAACAACCAATTTGTCAAATAACGATTTGGCTTGCTGCATGTAGATACTTACTGATGAGTCACCTTGCCGAAGAGCTTGGAATGAACCATGGAGTTTATGATGTGAGAATTGGACGGAGACGTAAGGGCTTTCTCAAGAGTGCGCTAAACACAATGCGAGATATGAAAATCTATCACGAGATGTAACATATCCACAGAGAGGGAGGAGAGTAATGCACTCAAGATAAGTTGATCTTGTTGCTTCCAACGAAGAAAAGAAGGGCTGATTGTAAGGAAGGACCAACAAAACTGTCAGAAACATGAGATGGAGGACACGACATTGAACCGTCAACGAAGTGAAAAACACCTTGACCTAGGAGATATGGCTTCATCTGCATTCACCAATAGAGATAATTTGTGCTTGTAAGTTTCAACGAAACAACTTGGTGAGTGTTTGATAAAGCAATGGTAGCTGGAGTTTGTGTTCCCATAATGTGCAGAGGAACGACAGAAACTTGCGAGGAGAAGTCAGAGACATGCTCTGCAAGTGGAGGCTGCTGTTGTGGAAGAAAGACACCACCAGCAGTAGTAGAATCTATTTAGGAAAAGCAAAGAGAAGGCCGCTGCAAGGGGGAGAGGGAGAAAAGAGTTTTGACGGCAGAAGACTCTGATACCAAGTTGAGAATAATTAGGAGGCTTAACCTATTAGTTAGCCAACCTTCTCTCTCTCTCTCTCTCTCTATATATATATATATATATATATATATATATATGCGTACGTGCGTGTGTAGGGCAATATACAATAGTAATAGTGGAGGTTACAACACAAGAGTATGACTACAATATTTCCTATATAGTATGCGTACAATATTTCATATATAGATACATTAATAATATAAATCATGAATTAGAAGATGGTAATTAAGTTGATAAGTAATGGTACTCTAAACTGATGCTCATTGATCATGGATTCACAAACTAACTCACTCTGATTCTTGTGTTAAAGTTCGTAATTATATGCAGCTCTTATCAAATTAAAAAGAAAAAGAAAAAGAAAAAGAAAGAAAGAAAGAAAATCATAGAAAAAGGACGACCAAATTAAAGGTGAAAAGAAGCTTGCTGTCTCTTGGATTATAATCTTTGGTAAAGTTGCTGCTTCCTTCTCACGGTAACAATCTCTTCCACATCTCATCTAGTCTACCACTGATTTTGCTTATTTCCCTCACCAAATTTCTTGAATTTTTTTTTTTTACGATCTCTGCTTCCTTTTCTGATTGAATCGAATCATCTGGAGCTCAACATCTTGCACATATCATCTTATTATACCATTCCCTGTTTTCCTTTCCCCCCTCAGTACGTACCATATCTCATTATACATTCTTCTCTGCTCTATCTCTCTGTTTTTTTTCTCCTGAATACTGCTCAAGCAAACCAGCACTCGAAGAACAACTCGAGTATAGGTAAAATATTTATACTTCATCTTCTTCAATTTTTTTCTTTTTATCATTTTGATTTTTCACCACCTAAAAACATTCTGAAAATTACTGGAAACGGGCTCTTTGAATTGCCTTGGTAATATAACGACTTGACAAGTCTTTGATCAACTCTTCGTGATGTCCATATATATATATTAAACAGATTCTGTCCTTGATGTCCATCTTCTTCCGTCAGTGTAACTTTGCCCACCCTTTGCTTTCTCTCGTTTCAAATTGATTATACTTTCCACTTTTCAAATTTATAGTCTTAATGTCAAACGTGGGATTTTGTAGTTATGATATATGAATTGCTCGTCTATCAATATATTTAAGTATTAATCAATAAACTCTTTGACATCTATAAGAAAATTAAATATGCACAGGGTCCATCTTATCATGTATGGAATTATTTTTTATTATTTTTCAAATTAAAACCTTTTTATTCAATATTTTTGCTTTTTTTTTTCTACAGGAGGAGAAAATGTTACGATCATATGATCCATTTTGGAATCATGTTAAAAAAATGGACGATGGTATGGAGTGTAAGTTTTGTGGGCATTTATTTGCCAAAGGTACTTCCATTTCGAGGATCAAATTGCATTTATCAGGAGTTACAGGCCGTGGTGTTAAAATCTGTAAAAATGTCCCAGAAGTAGTTCAACATGCAGCCCGTGCAACAATTGATGGCCCTCCAGAAAAAAAACTTAAAACTGTAGCAGGCTCTGGAAGTAACGAGGCCAATAATGCAATTTCAGCTTCGGCACAAGAACAGAACAATGAAGGGAGACATGTAGAAATGGCACAGCAAGGAGAAGCTTTTTCCCCTGGAGCGCTCGAAGAGTGGGTGGATAGCATCACCGATAAAGAGATAGAGCTTATGCGTGATGCATTTGAGACTATATCGAGAACAGAACAGGTGCTGCATCTGGAGAGAGGTAGCTCTCTTGAGAGGCCATCAATTAATCAAGCTGATGAGCCTCGAGGAGATTCATCCCAACCAACAGATTCGTTGTGCCTTGACCATGGAATATATAATGATCAACTCTGGTCTCCATCTGTAAACAACGATGTCATTATGAATGATGTGCAGAACATGGTTAGAGTGAGGACAGAACCAGAGGAGGGGAGGGAGGAGGAGGAGGAGAACAATAGTGGAAGATCAGTGCAGCCTGGCGTAGAAGCTAGTTCTTCCGGAGGCCTTAAATGCGATGCAAGAGAGACTAGAGGAGATCCATTACCTATTGGCTCTACAGGGCTAGTGGGTCGAGCATTTGAAGAGAATATGCATGTTATACGGTCTTTATTAATAGACGATGGAGTCTCAACCATTGGTATTTATGGAATGGGAGGAGTTGGTAAAACAACAATGCTGCAACATATCCATAATGAACTTCTACAAAGACCAGACTTTTATTATGTTTACTGGGTGACTATGTCTCGAGATTTTAGCATTAATAGATTGCAGAATCTTATTGCTAGACGTCTTGATCTAGATCTTTCAAGTGAAGATGATGATGTGAGTAGAGCTGTTAAATTGTCAAAAGAACTAAGAAATAAAAAAAAATGGATTCTCATTTTAGATGATTTGTGGAACTTTTTTAGGCCACACAAAGTGGGAATTCCTATCCCATTGAAAGGATGTAAGTTGATTATGACAACTCGATCAGAACGGATTTGTGACCGGATGGATTGCCAACACAAAATGAAAGTGATGCCACTTTCTGAGGGAGAAGCTTGGACTTTGTTCATGGAGGAACTTGGACATGACATAGCATTTTCTCCAAAAGTTGAACGAATTGCAGTAGCTGTTACAAGGGAATGTGCTGGTTTGCCATTGGGGATTATAACAGTGGCGGGAAGCTTGAGGGGAGTGGATGACATACACGAGTGGAGGAATACATTGAAGAGATTGAAAGAATCAAAACTTAGAGACATGGAAGATGAGGTATTCCGGTTATTGAGGTTTAGTTATGATCGATTAGATGATTTGGCCCTACAAAAATGTCTCTTATATTGTACATTGTTTCCTGAAGATCATAAGATTGAAAGGGAGGAGTTGATAGATTATTTGATCGATGAGGGAATAGTGGAAGGAATAGGGAGGAGGCAAGAAGAACATGATGAGGGCCACACCATGCTCAATAGACTTGAAGATGTCTGCCTATTGGAATGGGGTAGATTGTGTAATGTTCGTAGATTTGTCAAGATGCATGACTTGATAAGGGACATGGCCATCCAAATACTGCAAGAGAACTCTCATGTCATTATTCAAGCAGGTGCACAATTAAGAGAATTACCGGATGCAGAGGAGTGGACAGAGAATCTTACGAGAGTTTCACTAATGCAAAATCACATTAGAGAAATTCCTTCAAGTCATTCACCAAGGTGTCCCCATCTGTCAACTCTATTACTATGTCATAATGAAAGGTTGAGATTTATTGCAGATTCATTTTTTAAGCAATTACTTGGGCTTAAGGTTCTTGATCTGTCTTATACAAATATTGAAAATTTGGCGGATTCTGTCTCTGATTTGGTGAGTCTCACTACATTATTGCTTAAAGGTTGTGAGAAGTTAAGACATGTACCATCATTACAGAAGCTCAGGGCATTGAGGAAGTTAGATCTCTCTAATACAACACTTGAAAAGATGCCTCAAGGCATGGCATGTCTATCCAACTTGAGATATCTTAGAATGAATGGATGTGGTGAGAAGGAGTTTCCTAGTGGGATACTATCAAAACTCTCTCACTTGCAAGTCTTTGTATTAGAGGAGTGGATGCCTACTGGATTTGAATCAGAATATGTCCCAGTAACAGTTAAGGGAAAGGAAGTAGGGTGCTTGAGGAAGTTGGAAACTTTAGAATGCCACTTTGAAGGCCGTTCTGACTTGGTAGAGTATCTTAAATTTCGGGATGAGAACCACTCACTAAGTACATACAAAATTTTTGTAGGTCTGTTTGAGGAGTTTTATCTTTTAGATAAGTATTCGTTTTGTAGAGATAAAAGTGTTTGGTTGGGTAATTTGACTTTCAACGGAGATGGGAATTTTCAGGACATGTTCTTAAATGACCTTCAAGAACTGCTGATTTATAAATGTAACGATGCAACAAGTTTATGTGATGTTCCATCCTTGATGAAGACTGCAACTGAACTGGAGGTCATCGCCATTTGGGATTGTAATGGCATAGAGAGCTTGGTTTCATCTTCTTGGTTTTGCTCTGCTCCACTACCATCTTCATCTTATAATGGAATATTTTCAAGTCTTAAAAAGTTCAGTTGTTATAGATGTAGAAGCATGAAGAAGATGTTCCCTCTTGCCTTGTTGCCAAGCCTCGTAAACCTGGAACAGATTATAGTTTATGGCTGTGAGAAAATGGAGGAGATAATATGGACAAGATCAGATGAAGAAGATGTTGTGGGTGAAGAAGAGAGCAGCAGCAACATCGAATTCAAACTCCCTAAGTTAAGAATTCTGGACTTGTATGACTTGCCAAAACTTAAAAGCATTTGTAGTGCAAAGCTGATTTGCGATTCTCTCGAAGAAATTCTAGTATCATATTGTCAGGAGCTAAAGAGAATGGGAATTTTCCCCCAATTGCTTGAAAATGGCCAGCCATCTCCTCCCCCTTCTCTTGTAAGAATATGTATATATCCAAAAGAATGGTGGGAGTCAGTAGTGGAGTGGGAGCATCCGAACACAAAGGATGTCCTTCTACCCTTTGTAGTGTTTTCATAGGAGATGACTCCATGCTTAATATTTGATTACAGGTAAGCTCGGTGATTCCTCTCTCTCAGTCTCTGTCTACCTTAGGTCTAATTTTAATGAATTAGCCTCAACCATAACAACTCAATGATTGGTCAATCTAATGATTTTGCTGGTACCATCCTAACCTTAAAATTTCTTTTCTTAACTGTTTATAGTATTTGAAATGATAATTGAAATATAACAGAAAGAACGTAATTTGGTAGGGATAGTTTTTAATTATTGAGTTTTTATGCTACCGACAATATTTTCTTGCTTGTTTTTCCGATGGGGATCTTCAAGCAGATATTGCAAGGCCAGTTAGATTTTGAGTCTAAGCCATGACCTAACATTTCAAGCAGTGCCAAGGATCTCTTAAGAAAATGCATGAACATGATCCAAAGGAATGGCTAACAGCTCATTAAGTGCTATGTAAGTGTCATCAATTTGCTATATGTAAGGAAGCATGCTAGGAGTACTAGGCTAAAACATGTTCTAGTGTAGTCATTACTGGTGGATCTTGCAATTTACTAGGTTCTGGATGACAGATCAAAAAGAACTCTTGATTCTGCTGTTTTGTCACCTTATCAACTGGTTTAGTATGTACTCATATTTACGCCAACTTTCTCAAAACAGGGCATCTCTTCCACAATATCCGGAAAGGCCTCCAGTTTCTCTTAGGCAGTAAGCAGCAGAGTGGCAAGAAATTTCAATCTGAATCTGCTGAGAAGTGTTTGAAAATCTTACAACATCAAGGCAAAGCTCCACAAAAGCCTCAGAGGGTTGGGTTTTTCTAAATGCATCAATGGGACATAGTTCCTCCACCTTGTGTAGTGTTTCCGCTCCATGGGAAAACAGCAAATGTTCATATCTTCTCGTAATAATGATTCTACTGTCTGTACCAAAGCAATCTATTCATCCAGCTAACATCATCAATGTCAATAAGAACCTTTTTAGTGCACAATCTGTCCCTTATCGCATCTATTCCTTGTTGGGGAATTCCGTCACCCATGCGCGGACCGGGGGTGTTCTAATAGTTGCCCATAGGAGGCTTAAGCACACTGGGACAATATTTAACGTGGTTCAGCAAAACCGCCTACATCCACGGGAAAGAGTCCATATTATTTAGAGATAGAGAAAGGATTACAACACAATACATGGAGGAGGAGGATCACTTCACTCAAA
>Ga0307515_10024181_pt1 | contig 10596 bp, 2 predicted proteins | sample 17_EM_MG_FD_194513 | JGI IMG/M metagenome (GOLD analysis project Ga0307515, IMG submission 194513) | Populus trichocarpa ectomycorrhiza microbial communities from riparian zone in the Pacific Northwest, United States - 17_EM | ecosystem: Host-associated > Plants > Roots > Unclassified | place...
CTACTAAAAAAAAAATTAAATAGAGAGAGAGGTATGAATAAAAGAGTCCTTGCCCTAGATGAAAAATATTGAGAGAATTTCCTCCTTGATTTTGTTTTTCGTTGGTTTTTTTTTAAAAAAAAATTGGGATTGACAACTTAGTGTGCATTGAATATTTCCTCTTATTGTAATATTATTGAGAACCAAATTAAGGCCTCGCATTCTTTTTTAATAATAAAAAAATAAATCACTTAATTAAAATTAAAAGAAGCTAAAACACCTTGAGATTTCTCAAGGTGGATGCACACCACTTTAAAACATTGTTGTAAAGGTATTTTTACTCCTCCGTCCAAAAAAATTAATATAGATTTTTAAAAGCATTAAAGTCTTTTAACATGATTTATTTGTCATTACCAAATAAAAAAGATAATTAAGTATTTACGCAACTTGATTGCTCAATGAAATGATAAAAAAAGTCCAACCCTGTAGCGAAGCGCGAACACCAAGACTAGTAATATACTAAAAGGTCTAGAGTTTTTAAGTTATTTTTATTATAGTGGTATTCGCATGAGCATTGTGAATTGCTATGGTGTATTCATATAGTACTTTAAAATGTTCAATTTCATTCTTAAGTTTTGTATTGTTATATCTTTGGTCCTTATTGTTTTTAGTTTAGACATTTCGGTACTCACATTTCATTTTCTTCACATTGAAATCTTAGAGTGTTGAGATAAGAAAGAGAGAAAGTTTATAGAAAGAGAGATAAGAGATAAAGATTTTGGTTGGCCATATTTTAACAAAAAAAAAGTCCATTTTATATCAATTGGTTTCCAGAAAAAGAGACTTTGATAAAGTGATCTGAGCTTTTAATCATGACAAAAAAATAAATCAGAGCCCGTAAAATTTGTTTATATCCAACTTGACTTTTTAGACTAATTAGAATGTGTTTTAAGGTTGAAAATGTGATTATTAAGGTTTCAAAGATGGTTTTAGATGAAAATAGGTTAGAATTTAGGTTTTGAGATCCAAATTACCTAAAACCTAATTTCTCAGCCACCGGAGGTGGCCAAAGTTTATTATAGTAGATGAGGTAAATTATGTGCGATCCGCTTGAGTTTTAAAAAATGAAGTAAGGCATACTGAGTTTAGGCCTTTTCCTTATTAAGGCCAGGCTTACAAGCCTAACCATATAGCCAAGCCTAAGTGTCTCGACTTGATTTCAGGTGTGTTTGGTTGCGTTTCTTTAAATTTTAAAATTGTTTTTGCTTAAAATAGATTTTTATTTTATGTTTTTGAATCATTTTGATGTGCTGATGTCAAAAATAAATTTTTTTATTTTGATATATTTCAAAGCGAAAAGCACTTTGAACCACTATCGCTACCAGAATCCCAAACACACCCTTCATTAGAATTTTCAATATTTTTCAATATTATAAAATAATGTATTTTCAATAAAAAAAATTATAATTTTATTTTAAAAAAATATATGATGATACCATTCTTTTCAAATAAGACTAAAGGTTTTTAATGGTAATGTTAACAATTATTTTATGATTAATTATATGTGAAACTAATTAATTATATTTTTATTTGAATTTTTTTTCTTGAATATTTAATGAGAATAAAATGCCTAGTTTTTTATTGTTAGTTTTTATATCATTTGTTTTTCAAATTAATTATTCTTTTATTTTCATATCAAGTAGCTCAAAACTATCGGAGCATCTATTTTTCTTTGTTTTTTGCATTTTTATTTAAAATTACTTTTCACAACATAGTAAATCTTTATTATTATTATTATTATTATTATATATGAACAAAGGAGTAAGTTTTAGCTAGAGAGACTTTTGCAAAAGATTCATAGAAAAATTTTATGTCAAACACAATTATGTCTCAACAGTTTATTTAAAAAAAAAAAAGCCTTTTTCATATCAAATATGTGTTCCCTATTTTGTTATGAAAATAGTAAATCGGCTTCTGTGTATGCAACAAATTTTTATTTTTTAATATAAAATTTTAAAATTAAATAACATTATTAATTGATTGATATAGAAATCTTTGGCATAGCACGAACAATCAAGCTAGTCTATCCTATATCTAGTGAGGCCCTCACTAATTGTAAAACCCATCCACTAGCTCTCATTACCCAAAAACGAAGTAAAAAAAAAACAAAGAAATCAAGAAAAAGTGAAAGACAGAAAAAAGGATGAAATAGCAAAATAAAAAAGAAGGGGACTAAAGTGGATTAGATAAATTATGACCCATTCATTACAAAAAAAAAAAAAAAGCACACCCCTATTTTGTTCTTACAACTAAACCTAATTCAACAAGCAAGAGCTTGATTCAAGAAATTAATTTTGTTGAATTGTCAATCCAATCAAGCAATTTTGGAAGCTACAATTTCTAATCTAATGAGCTAATTGAAATTCTCTATCTAGCATTTGAAGAACCAAAAGTTGACGTAGTTATTCATGGATTAAGGGTGGTATTGCATTTAGTATATAAGAGAGGGGGTGAATTGAAAGGAAAAAGGAACAAAAAATTGTGACAAAGGGAAATAAGATTAGAAATACATATAATTAGATAAGTGGTTTGCGCTTCGCTATGAGTCGATTCAATTTCTTTCATAATAATAATAAAAAAAGAACAATGTTAAAAGGCTACAAACATGTTTTACAACAAAATAAATTTTTGTGATTCAGTTATAGACCTTAATGTCAAATAATGAAGATAAATTAAAAAAAAAGAGCTCCGATCAAAGCCAAGTTGGTACGACAAACTTAAGATAAAAAAAGCAATTAAAAAAATAAAGAGCAAATTTAACATAAAAAAATAATAAAATGATGTAAAAGCCCCGAGTCAATCTGAGTTAGCATGGAAAATGTGTGACTCGGACCACGAGGTCGGAATATAATCATAGAAAGCTAAATAAAAAAAATAAAGATACTTAATATTTAATAAACTTAATGTTGAATGATGAAATCAAAAAAATAAAATTAGCAGAAACAAAATACATAAAAAAGATCAATATTGATTTGGGTTAAAATTTCATACTCGTGACCCAAATCTTGAGACTAAGATCACTGCAAAAAAAAAGAAATTAACGAAGCCCAATAAAAAAAACTCAAATGTTAAAAGATAAAATTAAAAAAAGAAAATCAATTTTAAGAAAAGAACCAAGGAAAAAATAATTAAAAGAATAATTTGTTAAATCTCACATAAAAATCAAATGATTTGGGATGAAATTGAAAGTATTTTTTTAAAATAAAATCCAAAGAATGAGGACTAAATTTTGGTAGGCTGGCATGTTTTCCAAAGGTGAGAGAGAGAGAAAAAGGGGGGAGAAAAAAACTCAACCGTCACCGTACCATCGCGATATGACTTACATGTGTCATCCTAGTGGATGTGCCTCCACGTTATCCTTCAAAAGAGATAGTGATTAACATTTTTAAGGCAGCTAGAAGATGTCGCACATGCCACCCAAAAGCGCGAGCGCATCCCATACGCAACAATTTTTCTCTTTTTTAAAAAAAAATTTAATTCATGCAAATAATTAAGTGCCCTTAACCCCATAGAATATTAATGAAAAAACCATAATGAAAAGATTAAAAAGGCTCTCAATCTTAGTTATAGATTTTTTTATTCAAAGCGTACTTTAGTAATTCTACTATGCTAAGATGGAAAAAAAACCAAATACACCATTGTCCTAACAGTTAAGAAAATTCAACTTTTGAGGGTATTTCAAACATTACACGGTGCAAATAAAATGTTAAAAGACTTCTCTACCCCTATTCAATCTTGTAATAGAAAATGTGTCTTATGAAAGATATTATATTACCCTTGAAATCATGTTATATGGTTTAAGTTGTGAATAGCAAAATGATAATTTTATTATGCGAATCCACAGTGAAATGTGTGTGTGTGTATATTGAAAGATTGATATCTTTTAGCATTTTGTATAATAAGAAAGAAAAAAAAAACAGAGAGAGAAATATTGGTTTGCCATCCAACCCTTTTTTGCTTCCATGTTAGAATCTAGTAAACAAACACTACCATAATTGCCCGCAATCAACACAACAGCAGCCACAAAACCTACATCCAAACAAACCCACCAAAGCAACCTTCATTTTCCCTTAATCTCTTAATAAAATAACCTAGTTGCAACAACCAAATTTGCTCCTCTTCTTATTCTCTTTGTCTAAAATGAAATAATCCCTACAACCCCTACAACACCATAACCACCATGTTGTACTCTTTACTTTAGTAGAAACCCAACTAGTGGCACCTAAAACCACCATGTACTACCAAATTGCCAAACCATCCACCACAACCCACTAATCACCAACCTTTTTTTCCTTATGAATTTGTCCATAAATTGCCCAACAACTAGCCTTAACCATCTTCATCATCTAGTAGCCACCCAAATCTTTTCTCTCACCATAACTAACCACCTGCCATTCACCTAAACTGAAACCACAACATCCACTATTGGCCTAAACCGAAGCCACTCCCTAACCATCCAAAACCATATAAGCCCACTTATCTAACAAAGAGATAAGGATATAAAAATTCCTTTGCATCTGCCTCTCTCTTCAAATAGAGATGGACATCATCACTAGAGCATAAAAAAAAAGCACACTCAATCCAACAAGTCATAACCCTCAAACCTCATTGGCATGTTGATATATGCACTACCATCCCTTGTGCCTTTTAACATGCCACCGTATGATTCCTATGTGCCACCATTAAATAGCCATGTTCCACCAGGTTCAAGGGTTTTAGTCAGTTTCATGAACACTACTATGGAGAACGTTTTAGTAATGTTATTAAACATAACCAAGTTTGGTGGGCTCACATGGTGGCCCATTGACTCAAATTCTAAACTAAGCTGAGTTTCAAAGTAAATTGAATAGGAGTTGACCTAGTCTAACTTAATCATCTGTCGATATGACCAAAACATAGTTTGACTTTTTTTAAAAAAAAACAACATTGATCTAACTTTTTTTATAAACAATATTGAAATGATAAAATTTTCAATTGACTAGGATCAAATCGGGTTAACCTACCTAACTCGTGACTTAGATCATGACCCTAACCATGTTTAATAAACTTGTTTTCTAGAATATATTTTTATTTAATTAAATAATTATATAAATAGACATTTGCAGGAAAGACAATAAATAAAAGTATAGAGTAAAAATGTATTTGTTTTCATTGAAATTATCTTTTTCGATTCATCGTCTTTTTGCATAACAATTACTATTTTTCATTAGAAGAATAGTTCATTGAATAAAAAATAACAATAATTAGAAATAAATTTTTTTAGAAAAAACTATAATGATTTGAAACAAAAAGGAAAAGACATATTTTTTAATAAAATAAATTTTTCTTTCATATATATATTTTTTTCATGAGGAGCATTATTTTTTAAACAAAAACTCATTGTGATCGTTAAAGTAGTCTTTTATTAGAAAATTTAAAAATCATGAATGAATCATCTCTCAGCAACTATATGCAAAAAAATAAGAACAATAAATTTTAAAAACTTATATTAAAAATATACAATTAAAAGAATTTAAGAGAAAACATGTTTTATTTTTATCAATATTAATGAACAAATTATTTTAAAAAATTCATATTGGGCTAGTTCATAATTACCCATAAAAGAATTGATAATATCATCATAAAACATCCATAGTGCATTTCAATCAACATTAAAAAAAGAATTTGAAAAAAAAAACATAGAAAGCGGCAAGATGTATAGACCAAAGAAAAGGGAGCTCATGTTTTTGGCCTAATAGAAAAAAGACCCAACACACGTGGGCCTACTAGACAATGCCCGTAAGCCTGATCTTCTTTACATTTTTGTTTTGAAGGTAAGTAACATGTCATCTACTCTTTTAATTTTTTTAAAAAAAAACTTTAAGTAGACAACATGTCATTTATTTTCCCAAATCCCAATCATCGGAGAAGTGGCTGAAAAATCGAGCTTGGATTTTTTTGGCCTATAAAACCATTTTTCAATCTATTCTTCACCTAATAAACACCCTTAAATCTCAATAAACCATTTTCTCAACTCAAAACACCCTTAAATTGATCTAAAAATACAAAATCAAACATAAAACAATTCTTTCTCAACCCTAATATACTTTTTTCCAGCGATATAGAAGCTTAAAAATTCTTCATTGACACTCATTTCTTTTCCAAAAGGAACACTTCCATACCAAATTTAACTTTTTTTGTTCCTGAAATATGTCAAACCAATCTCTTTCTCGCTCATCCATAATTCTTTGAAACCTCTCTTTTTTTATAAACATATAGATTAAAACACAAAACGAATTAAGTGTAGGATCGCAATGAAGAAATCTTAATAAATAGGGATAAGTAAATGAGGAAAAAACATTGGGATTAAAATTTTAAAACATGATCCCCATAAAAAATAAAAAAGAAGAAAAACGGCTTGCATTTTTATTTTAGTTTCAAATTTGGGACTCACGGAATTTTTTTTAAGTAATAAATTGATGAGAAAGTAAAAACATGCTCAAACTATAAGAGGTTTTTTTTTTTAATTATCCATAAATAAAATTCTATTTTTCCAAATTGAGCATCAACTTAATGTTCAAATTTTTTAAAAAAAACTATGATAACTTTATAGCAAGCGAATCAAAATAAATTTTAAACCTAAATTCTAATAAATGCAATATGGAAGGACAATTTGTTTTAAAAAAAAGTTTAGCAATAAGAGAAAAAATGCTTCAAGGACAAAAAAAACCATTGTCTTAATCCATAATATTCTATTAGGGAAGCTAAATAGTTTTCCCCATTTCTTTTAGATTTACTTATAGTTATAATTGTTTTACCTTTAATGTAGTTTTTCATCCTTGGTTATATTTCTTTTAATATTTTGTTCATTACTTAAGATATTAAATATTGGGGTTCATGTCATTGCATGGCAACCCTAGGGGTATGAAGTTAATAAAGAGCTATTTTTGAGGTAGAATAAAGTTGAAATCAATACCCTGTAATGGTTTTGGGAGGATGAGTTATAACTGGAGGTGTTAAAAAAAAAAAAAACTAATCACTCGATTAAACCTTAAAAACAAAAAAAAATGAAAATATCAAATCAAGAGAAAGAACCAATCAAACTAATTTTAAAACCATATAACTCATTCATTTTGGTTTGGTTTTGGTTTCAGAAAGCTGAAACTAACTGAACCGGTTGAACTGGACCAGTTTAACCAAATTTGAACAATCTAAAAAAAAGGATATAGATAAAAGCTTTACCTAACCCTAATTAGTAATCAAGGTAGTCGCCCCTCCTTACCCCTTACCCTCTCTTTTTGTTCCCTTATGTTCTCCCTTAATCATAATGGAGTTTCAACAACAGTTGCACCTTTCTACCTCCCCACCATACTTGCCCTCTCTATCTCTTGTTCTTTTCGAGGTAAGAAGTCTGCCTTTCCCACAGCCTCTATAATTATTCCTTAGATTGATGTGATGAAAGCAAAAAGGCAAATGCAATGGGACAATTATTCCAACTACCATACCTTTTTTTTATCTCCAATTTCCTATGCTTCATGTAAGCGATCTGGTACAAGAATGTTTGTTAAAACAAAAGGTTTTTAAAATAGAAAGAGAGGGGTGGTACTGATATGTCTTTCCTTCCTTTTTAGTAAGGGCTTTTACAATAACTGGGCTTTTCAACTTTTTGCAATTTTAGAATAGAAATAAAAGGGTAGGGACAATTTTACCTTCCTCTTGAACACCCCTAGTCATTAAAGTTGAAGCATCAAATCAAGTTGTGATAAATATACTTTATCATTATAATTGAAGCTTTCCCTTTTCATTTTTTGCTTTGTTTTTATTTTTTGATCAATTTATTGCATAAAGTACCCATCTCATTTTGTTTTTGTTATATTTTAAAACCATCAATTCATAGACCCGATTCAATAAAATGGATAAATTTTGTGTTTTTGTTATGATTATAGATTGATTTAACAGAGTACTTGCTAGCATAAAGATCTCATTTTTTTTTTTGTTAAATTTTAAAATATGTATTCAATGATCCAAAAAAAGATGATATATTGATTGTTGTTTTGGGAAATTTTTGCGGAGGGTGTACAGGAATAGGTTTCCTGGTTTTTAATGTCAAAAATCGACCTTGACCAAACCAAACTAGTTTGGTTTTAATCGGTTCTCGATTCTATCTGGGTCATACTATCAAGGAATTACAACTCTCAGTTCAATTGAAATTTTTTGCCCAAACCAAACCAAATCGAACCGTGAATACCCTTAATTGTAACTAGTTCATTTAAGGCATAACTCTTTGATCTCGATGTTGATATCATTATATAATGATGTTTGTGTGTTGTACATTATTCTTGTTTGTGGATGGTTATTTATAAGAAATAAAAATATTTTATCTTATTATAAAAAAAAATTATTTTTGCAGGCTTTGTTATTTGTTTTTTATATTTTATTTTATCAAAAAGTAACTCTTTGATTTTAAAACTTTTTATGCATTCTTATCCTTAAATGTTGCACTGATGATAAAGGAACTGATTGAAGCAAAACATTTTTTTTTTCTATATACACATAGTATTTCAAATCTAGACTAGTGTGCTTAAGAGAGCCCCGGTAATACTCTTTAGAGCAACTTTATCAATATTTTAATCGATTGCCCTATTGAAGCATCACTAATAAGATGACCACATTTGTTATTTTATTTAAATTATAAAATTATTGTATATGTAAATATTATTTTATATTGATTTGTAAATGTTATTTGAATATTCATATATATATTTGTTATTTATTTGGGTTTTGGATTTTTAATCGTTCATTTATGTTGTGAATGTTTCATTTATTTGCCTTTTGGTTTTGGGACACACCTTCCTTTCAGTGAGCGAATTCAAGCTAGGATGACGCAACTCCATACAGGGCCATCGAGAATACTTTTGGGTTTTAAGATATAACCTCTCTTTGACAATAAGCAAGCTTGGGCTGGATCGATGTTATCCTATATTGGCTAATTAATAAAAAGTGGAGGATTTTGAATCCATTTTTATCAGCAAGCGTTAGAACAAACTTAAACCTATTTAACCACTCACCATCCTTATAGATCTAATGCTCATATTTCAAAAGCAAAGATTGTACCTTTTTGTCGGGTCCAAATCCCAAATCACTAGCTAAGGATTAATTAGCTTTTATCTTTAATAATGAGCACACATATCTTAAGTTAGGTAAACATATAGACATAATCAACACCACTCACGCTAAAAAAAAAAAAAAACACAATGCAACTTACCTCAGGAGGAATGCCTTAAGGTGATTGTCGGTTAAAGGTTTTTAGTTACCTTAAAACTCAATAGCGACTTATTTTTGTCCTTTTTCAACCTTTATCCATTTCCAAACACAAAGTTTGCTGAGATATCTTAGAATGGTGACTTTACTAAGGATGTCGTTAGACAAGATCTAAGCTCTTCTTGTTTCCATCCATCCTATGGGGATTTGATATATTAACTATATGTTTGCTTGCCTTATTTGAACATAAGTGACTTGATGTATGAGTTATATGTTTACTTGCCTTATTTGAACATGTGCTTTTTACATGTTTTTATTCTTTGTTAGTATCTACTTTCTTTTTATGACTTTATTTTCTTTCATGACAACACGTGCATCATTATTCATTTATTTTATTTTATCTACATCAGTTGGTCTGGATATGGATTTATACCCATGCACATATTTGCAGCACTTTTAGCACATATATTATCTTTAGGTTTGCATAAGGAAATAATGGTGCCTCGATAGTCATTTGATTTGGGTAACACTCGTAAAACCATCAAATTCTCATAGAAAGTCTACTTGGTCATGATTAGTAGTCAAATGGAATTCACCAGTTTATACTCATTGCACCTTATAGGCCTTGATTTAGCCTATTAAATGCTTGTTAATCAAGTAGCGGAAGATCTTTTAAGACCAATTTAGTTAGTTAACCTACCTTACATGTAATGGCTAGAACCTTCTTTTAGGGTTTCTCTTTGTATTATCACAATAGGCAAGCCTAATGTGTATAAAATCTTGACTTGGTAATGATATTTTAGAGATAGGTGACAAGATAGATAAATTCTTGAATACACATCATAACAATTCCAGTATGACGTTGAGCTTAGATAAAAATAAGAAAGGAATTATCTTATAAAATTTCAAAATGAATTGGATGATCTAAAATATTTTTATTTTGTTAAGAAGACTAACAAACTCCTTCAATATTTTATTGTATAATAAATTAATGAACCTTTTGTAATATATTTTCCATATTTTAAATGAATAAAAGTTGTCTTTTCTTTGCAAACTTTATAAATTAATATATAGAACTGTCCAAATTATGTAAATAAATGTGTGATGGTTCAAAGTCATAACTCAATTTATATATATAAATTATTTTGGTTTGTTACAATTTTTTATATAATAAGCATCTCAATAAGATTCATCTCTAAATGAACTTGTGCATTAAAAAACAATCACAAGTTTATAAAACAATTTCATTATAAATATACAAAAAATAAATCAGTTAGGAAAAAATAGAATTCGAAGATGTTTCATATCAACTAATAA
>Ga0307515_10024182_pt1 | contig 10595 bp, 15 predicted proteins | sample 17_EM_MG_FD_194513 | JGI IMG/M metagenome (GOLD analysis project Ga0307515, IMG submission 194513) | Populus trichocarpa ectomycorrhiza microbial communities from riparian zone in the Pacific Northwest, United States - 17_EM | ecosystem: Host-associated > Plants > Roots > Unclassified | place...
GCTGAGGGCTGCTTGATCAGGACCGGAGGCGAATCTAAATGCACCCAGACCTTTGTAGGTCCAGGACAGTCGACCCGTACCACGAATCCGCACCACTTTGCAGTGGTTCTGCGCTGAACAGAGGACGCGCGGCCGGTGGCGACCGTGGGAAAATCCCTACAAGATGGGAGTAAGAGGAAGAGAAGGGATGCCATCTGCGCCTCGTGGGCAGGGGGAGGTGCCCGGTACATATATATATACAATACTCCGCCAGCAGCATGCATCCTGTCGACCCGCCAGCCAGCGCTCAGTGGTCACCCTAGCGAGGGATATTCTCTATGTCCTCCCGGAGTCCCTTAAGACAACTCCGTCGCCTCGACAAGTCTTCTTCCAACTTTCACGATCGAGTCAGCAACGTACTTTACGGGGAGGAATATAAGCAATGGGTGCAAACCATTGAGGGCAACGATCTGGTGGGGCTTGTCGACTATTTGGACACGGTACGTTGTCTTGCCTCGTTTCTTCTCCTTCCCTTCCCCCGCTCAAGTCACCGTAGGCTCTTGATAGTCTCCACCCTACTAGTCCCGCTTTCCGGAAGTGTCTTCGTGAACTCAGACACGTATGCGGCGACAGAACGACATTACCGCCTTCGTATACACTTTCGTCTCAAGATTTAACGGTCGGTCGTCAACCTGTGGCCTCGGGGGGTTCTGGCGATGTGTACGAAGGGTGGCTCAACGGTTCGAAGGTTTGCGTCAAACGGGTTAGGATCTACTCCAAAGATGGCCCTAAGAAAGCCACAAAGGTACACTCTGACACCGCTCCATTCCCACCTACTGTTCCTGACGAGACTTCCAGACCCTTTACCAGGAGGCTGTTGTGTGGAAACGCTTGGAACACCGAAATATTGTTCCCCTCCTTGGTATCACCTCGAATCCACTCCAGCTCATCTCGGAATGGATGCCCGGCGGAGACTTGACAGAATACATCAAGAAGTGTCCTCACGCAGACCGGCTCGGTCTTGCAAGTATTCCTGCTGTCGTATTTGATCCCACGCTGACTCCCGCCACCAGCTATCTGATGTCGCTGGGGGTCTTCACTTTCTTCACTTCCGCAATATGGTTCACGGCGATCTCAAAGGGGTATGTTGTTTAATTTGGCCCTGTCTTGCGACCGTACTGACACGTGCCCAGCCAAACATCCTTGTGGATGACGCTGGCCACGCACGGATTACGGATTTCGGTCTCGCGACAGTCACTCAGAACCTGGATTCAATGCGAACCACCTCTGAAGACCAGGGCCATACCGCGCGATGGACTGCGCCAGAGATTTTGACCGAGGAGGGAACGTACAGCAAGGAAGCAGACGTTTTCTCTTTCGCGATGGTCATGATCGAGGTGTGATGCGAATGGGTTACTCCCTCAATGCTTTTGCTCACTGCCACTCCGTATAATCGCAGGTATTTACTGTCGCGGTTCCCTTCAGCAATAACCCTCCAGCAGCGGCGACGTTGGCAATAATGGCCGGTGAGCGCCCCCCGCGACCAGCCCACCCACAATTCACAAACCAATTGTGGATATTGATGCAACGGTGTTGGAATCATAATCCTTTCTTGCGTCCGGAGGTTTCTGAGGTGTTCAAGGTTTTGACTGGCTAGTAGGTGCTCTCTCTTTGGTGACCATGCAGCAGTTAACCTTAGGATTCTCTCGTGTCTAGTGACCCCACTCCCACGACGCCCACGATCTACAGGGTCACCTCTGCTTCGACTTTGGCAAGTGCTTCAACTCCGACAGTGGGGCAGCAGCAACTACCCACCAGATACAATCCGGAAAATTTGCACCCCCCTTCGCTCCACAACACGGTCTCCTCGTCTTCCCGCCAGATCACTCCCCAGAGGTCGAACCATAGTTCCACTCCTCTACTTCCGAGGAACAGGAGTGGGGACGCGGCAGGTGAAGGCGAGGATGCGGGTGATTACCATCCCAGCGAAGAGCAGGGGGGCCAGTCGGGCGGACGTATTAGTCGGGGACCATCACGTCGGAGCACAGGGGCATCTGACACTTCGCCAACACTTATAGATCCTCCTCAGTTCGACTTGGACGAGCTACGGAAAACAAACAGTCGCCCACACGGGACTGGATGGTCGAGTACCAACCTTCAGAATATTCTCGGTGGAAATGCATCGAGAAGAGATGTTCACGGAATGGGCTCTCGTAAGTTAGCGACTTATGAAATATTTGTACTGGTGTTGAGATTGCCGTAGGCGTTGATCTCGGCCAGGGTTCAGATGACGATGAGGGAAAGTACTGGCTCAAGACACGACGAAGCAAAGGCGGCTCTCGTACGTTGCTTTGTTTCAGCTCTTGGCTTCTCATCGCCTGATATGGGTAAAGGTTCTGTTCTGAATGTAGGTAGCACGGACCAAATGAGACACTACCCCGGCGGTCAGAACCGCAACCCTTCCAGTACGTTTCTTTGTTCATCTGATCATGTTTTGGCAGTTTGGTGACCTCTTGAGTAGACATGCAACTGTCGCACAACCTCTCCAAGACCAGCCTAGCGAAACGCAATAAATCCAGCGAGTGCCTCTCGCGTGACACTGATATCGTCGAGAGAATAACTTTGAACCACAGAAACGAGTGTTTACCGCGTGGGGAAGAGTGGTTCTCGTCCCGACCTAGTGAATCCTTCGGCGTGGAATCTCCCCAGGATGAACGGTCATGCAAACGAGGACGCGGTACCATACAGCTCTTCCAGGAATAACCTAGCGCAACGCAACGAATCCAGTGAGTGCCACTCGCGCGACACTGATATTGTTGAGAGAATGAATTTTGAACCACAGAAACGAGTTTGTACCGCGTAGGGAAGAGTGGTTCTCGTCCCGATCTAGTAAATCCTTCAAAGTGGGATCTCTCCGCGATGAACGGTAATGCGACTGGGAACGCATCTCGTTAGTATTCTACACTTCGTAACCTCGGGCTCATTCTGAATCCACTTATTCGGGTACCAGAGCACGAGTTGCGAACTGGAACTAAATTGCGCCAGCAGTCCCGGCTGGATCTAGACAAAACACCCGACGAGGACCTGGGCCCCCCATCTCCAAGCATACAGACAGACGAGGATATGCAAGGACCTCTCTCTAGGCAGGAGGACCAGGTTGTGCTACCAAACCCGCAGACGAGCGCTGCCCCAAAGAAACACGGGCTATGGTGTCGACTCAAACGTATGTACCCGATTCCCCGCCCGAGTTACTTTTTATTGATGTAGAGGTTATCTATAGAGTTCCTCGGTCTTAGTGAACCTCGGACGTGACACCGAACCGTCTATCAACTCCTCGGGTGATTGCGATTGTTCCTGGGTTAACGACACATGGCCTTTTCGACTTCGCCACCCCTTGCTACGCCCGTAACGACGCGTACGAGCTTCATCCCGCGTATAATAGGCGTTCGCCTACCTATCCCCAGAATGGTATCCGAATGCTGGGAGAAGTCTCTCCCAGCACAGCTGCAAAGGCGCGGTGTCCTTCAGGCACTGAGACACTGTCCAAACGTGTGTTTCACGAGTCGTTCCGGCGCCTAATTCGGATGATGTGAATGAAGGAGTTCCGTGTGGACAGTAGTTTGCGTTGGTTGATAATGTTGGCAATCACAACTTTATTACCCTTCACTGTTCCTTCGGGGTGCTTTACAAGTCCATGGGGAAGGGAGGGGAATTTTCCGATGGGCGGAGAGATTGGCGCGTGGGCAACTTCTCCGACGCGATCAACTGATACTAGAGTCGCCCACCTCCATCATACATCACCAAGAACCCTCGCGGGATACCGGAGTTGGAAGCGTTTCGGGGCCAGTCACCACAATGGTTCGAGCAGAACGTCCAGCATTGTGGAAGGGCGACTATCACACGCAGCCATACCGCGGTGTTGCCGCATGTTCATAATAACGACTGTGTTTCCCTGTGACAGATGTTCAAGGGCATGGCGGGAAGTTTGCGACCGAGTTCGTGGGTTTGGTCTCTGTGGACACACGGCTTCTTAAGAGTCAGCACACGAAAGCCGCTATAGGACGACAAAAACGTGGCACGACTGTAAGACCGTTTTTGGAGATTTTCACGGTTGTGATGATCATTCATTTTATTATAGGGCAAACCTTGACGGTCAGTTCTCAAACCCGTTAGATGACACGTGGTATACCGCCTGTCTTTTCTGTGCCTCACGTTTTACTCATGGCATTCAAGTACATATGGCTGTCCCCCTTTTAAGTTATATATGCCCGCTTACTTGCCCCTCCGACACAAACGCCTAAACAGATATGTCCGGCTTACTACAGCGTCTCCATGAGTTGGACAACTCATTTGCCCTGGAACTCGACAAGCTCCTTCATAACGACGAATATGTAGGCAGACTTTTGGGGCTTCCGGAGAAGGAGCTGATTCAACTCGTGAATTACCTTAGTGATGTGCGTCTTCACCCTTTGAAATTAATCAAGCTGATAATTGCTTCATAGACCATCAACCGTTTCACTCACATCGGCGCGCCGTCCAGAAAGTGTCTACTCGTGTTACGGAAGATATGTGGTGCTCGAAGAGTTCTCCCCGCCGCCTACGACGCCCCTGGTACCCTTTCGTTTTCTAGCAAAACCTCCTTTGCGCATGGGGGATCCTGTGAAACATTTAAGGGTACTCTCAACACGGAGGTTTGCATCAAGAAGATTCGAATATCTTCAAAGGATAATCTAGACGCGATAAAAGAGGTACCTCATGTGTGGTCTTTGGTTGAATTGTCATCCCTGACGAATTCCGAAGCTGTTCTGCAAGGAAGCTGTCGTGTGGAAACACCTGGATCATCCGAATGTTGTGGCCCTCAAGGGTATAACATTAAATCCCCTTCAACTCGTCTCGGAATGGATGTCCGGTGGAGAGTTGCGGGACTATATCAAGCAAAATCCTAACGCGAACCGCATTAACCTAGTGGGTTCATTCCTCCCGCTTTCGCATATTATCTCACCTTCGCCTCAGTTGCTCGGCGTCGCGGAAGGTCTCGCGTATCTCCATTCATGTAGTGTCGTTCATGGGGATCTCAAAGGGGTGCGTGTCATTACCTATCTTGGTACACCCTTTTTGACGGAAGCGGGGATAGCCAAACATCGTGGTGGACGAATCCGGAAATGCACAAATCACGGACTTGGGTCTCACAAGCATCATTCGGGATCCACACTCGGTACCGAGCGCTTCCGATGGTCATGGTTACACCCCCTGGTGGACCGCACCCGAGATCTTGCTGGACGGCATTCCCGCAAGCAAGAAGTCAGATATATTCTCGTTTGGGATGATTATTTATGAGGTAAGGGGGCGGTGAACCTTCTACGTATCGATCACCTCAACCTTTGATTCAGGCTTTTTCTGGGAAAGTTCCGTTCCACGATGTCCCAGCGCCAGCAGTTCCGGCTAGCATCATGTGTGGGAAACGTCCGCCGCGGCCCAGCCACCCCAAACTTACGGATGCCTTGTGGGAATTAGCTGAGAGGTGTTGGACGGCGACGGCGCGGGATCGCCCGGAGATGGAGGAAGTGGTCAAGACGCTCAAGGAAATGTTAGTTTCTTTTTTGGTCTATGTGAAGAAACTTGGGCTCATTCATCCTCATAGAAATACCGGCAAGACTGCCCAAGTAAAAAAGCGCCCTTCGACGAGACGTAAGCTGAGCGATTATGTCACACCTCAGAAGGGAAGTGGGGATGGGGGTGGGGATGTGGCAATCCCCTACGACGTGGAGGTTCCTCCGCCTGTACCGACACCGCCACCGCCACCAAGAGCCGGGGGAAATGAGCGTCTCACCCACGAAGTGATGCAGGCTATAGTTGGTGGAACGACCAATGAACCCCCGCAGAGGCCGCCGACCAGTGCTGACAGTACGTTCCCCCCATCTTCCTTCTTCGTTTATCCAAAATTGATCAATTGATAGACAGCGATCCGCTTGCGGTCCGTTCTACGGCTGGGGTTGTGGCTGAACGTGAGCCTCTGAGGAAAGGGGGGGACACCAAGGGATTCAAAGAGACGGATGCTACGGGGTTCAAAGAGAAGGACGTCGGGGGACCCAAAGGGAAGGACATCGGGGGATTCAAAAAGGACGTAGGAGGATTCAAAGGGAAGGATACTGGGGGACTCAACGAGAAGCCTGAAGTATGTTATGACCCTCCTCTCTTCTGAAACAATGCCGTTCTGACTCCATCGGAGAAGGAAAGGGGAAGAGGGGACGTCGGTGAACACGCTGTAAAGAAGGGGAAGGGCGAGAATCCGCCGAAGCCTGCTGAGAACACCACCACAGCTCCCGCTCCAACCAAGGTCACCCACGACCCCGTTCCCGCAACTCGAGAAGCACCGCCAGAAACTGGGAACAATAATGTGGCCGGTTCTAGCGGCTCGGTCGACAACCCTAACAAACCTCCTACAGCGCTCTCCCCCGGGTCAAGTCCAGACGAGGACACCACATCGAGTACGTTCCTTCATAGCTTTGCGAGATGTCAGGAGATCAATCAAACAAATTGTAGCAGCTCGTCCGCCAGCTAATCGACACGTCGACCAGCCCAGGAATCAGACTTCGAAGCACTCTGGGGTGCAACCCGATCAACCACCGGCCCCAAAACCGGCAAATAACCCTCGTAGCCGTGATAAATTGGCTGTTCAAGATCAAGGACAAACAACTAACACCCACGCTGCTACATTGGAACTCCCAATATCCGTCGTTACGGAAAAACTAGACGAGTCGAACGCACCTCCACAACAAGAGTCACCCACACCACTAAAGCCAGTGCCACCGAAATCAGAGCAACTGAAACCAGAGCCACCTATGGACAAACGAAATCCATCCACGCCCCAACCACCAGAACAGGGCAAGAGTAAGAGTACGTGTGGTCCCTCCCGCTACGACCTCCCACTGATTACGAGTTGCGGGTAGAATTCTTGTGTTGTTAATGATATTTCCCGGGGGCCTGATATACACGTATTCGCGGGTTCGATTCGTGTACTAATGTATATATGCCCTAGTTTGAATTCGGATGTAAGTATATTCTTGTTGCCATTGCACAACAGAGTCAGAGAACCCCCGTAGACAGATAGGTGAAGGTCGAGCACGCGAGAGACGCGCCAGTTCCGTCCTTTGGGCCACGTTGACTGACACACGTACACAACAAAAGCGGACATTTGGGTGAAGTGAATAATAGGGATATTCCGTCGGCACTAGATTATAGAGGTTAAATCACCGATGGTTGTTTTGTTGCCCCAACGACGCTTTTGAGAAGTCCCAGGTTCAAGGGGAAGAAGGGGACTTCAACGTCCGACGGGCCGTAGTACTGCGATACCTAGTAGTAGTAACTAGGTATGCGACGTGCAGCGAAGTTCGACTTATTCGCCACCATTTGCACAACACCTCCGTAACCACCACTGCAAATCCTCAACCAGCGCCGACTTAGGCTGCTTCTGTGCAAGTTCCCGCCAGGTGTCTCAATTGAACGCAGGGAACAGCCCTGCTGAATCACATCACCGCCACCGTGTACCTCCACCATACAAACTGGGGATTGAGATTTGATATCTTTTCTACTCATCATAGGGGGGGGGTCTAGTTGTTCAAGAGTGAATGCGGCAAACGAGCTGGGCGGGGAGGAATAACGGGTGTGAGGGGAGGTGAGGCCACAGAGGGTGTTGCCTCGAGTTCAGTTAGTAGGCGTCGCTCAGTATCGCTAGTGTACGCTAACCGCCGATCGATCGTAAGGAAAAAAAAGAGGGGGGGACAACTGGTTTTCGAAAACGACGTCTGTAGCTCACACTGACTGTAACGATACATGGCCTCCCCGACTTCGCCACCTCTCGCGACGCCAGTAACAACACGTACGAGCCTCATCTCACACATGCTAAGTATTGGCCCACCTATCCCCAGCACGGTATCCGAATGCCAGGAGAGATCTCCTCCGGATCCGATACAGCTGCAAAGGTGCGGTATCCTTCAGGCGCTGAGACACCTGTCCGAACGTGTATTCCACGTTCCGGTGCTTAATTCGGATGATGCGTATGAAGTGTGGACGATAGTTTGCGTTGGTTGATAACGTTGACAATCACAACTTTTTACCCCCCGCTGCTTTCAAGTCCGTAGGGAAGGGAGGGGAATTCCCTAATTAGCGCGGAGGTAGTTCAAGCGCGGGCAATGCTCCAACGCGATCGACTGATGTCAGAGTTGCCCATCTCCATCATACTCATCACCAAGAGTCCTCGCGGGGTCCCGGAGTTGGAAGCGTTTCGGGACCGGCCACCCACAGTGATTCTAGGTGTCCAGTGCCGTGGGAGGGCGACGATCACACGCAGCCATACCGCAGTGCTACCACACGTTCATAACGATTGCGTTTCTCTCTGACAAAATTCCGCCTCGGACGGGGGATCTTCCAAGTTCATGCTGGGAAGTTCGCGACTGAGTTCGTGGGCTTGGTCTCCTGTACAGACGGCTTCCTAGGAGTCGACGCGCGGAGGCCTGGGAAGACTAAAACGTGGCACGACGATGAGACTGTTCTGGAGATTTGCACGGTTGCGGTGGTCATTTGATTTATAGGACAAGCTGCAAGATTCCGTAGCGGAAGCAACCTTGACGCGCGGCGACCTGCTCTCAAACCCGTTAGATGACATCGTGGTACTGCCTGCCTTTTCTGTGCCTCATGATTTACTCACGGCCTCCAACTACATATGCCTGTCGCTTTGTTAAGCCACGTACCCTCCCACTTTCCCCTCCGACACAACACCTAAACAGACATGTCCGACGTGCTACAACGTCTCTACAAATTGGACAAGTCATTTGCTCAAGAACTCGAGAAGCTCCTTCAAAATGACAAATATGTAGGCGGTGTTCTGCAACTTCCGGAGAAGGAGCTGATTCAGCTCGTGAACTACCTCAATGATGTGCGTTTCCCCCCTCGAAATTAATCTAGCTGATAATTGCTGCCATAGACCCTTAACCGTTTCACTCACATTGGCGTGCCATCCAGAAAGTGTCTACTCGTGTTGCGGAAGATATGTAGTGCCAAAAAGGTTCTCACCGCCGCCTACGACGCCCCTGGGATCCTCTCGTCATCTGGCGGGGCCCCCATTGCGCATGGGGGATCCTGTGATGTATTTAAGGGCACTCTCACCACGGAAGTTTGCATCAAGAAGATTCGAATATCCTCAATTGACGATCAGGACGTGGTAAAAGAGGTACCTCATATGTTGTCGGTTTGATTGCCATCCCTGACGAATTTGGAAGTCGTTCTGCAAGGAGGCTGTCGTGTGGAAGCGCCTGGATCACCCAAATATCGTGGCCTTCAAGGGTATCACGTTAAATCCCCTTCAACTCGTCTCGGAATGGATGCCCGGTGGAGAGTTGCGGAATTATATCAAGCAGAATCCGGACACAATCCGCATTAACCTGGTAGGTTCATTCCTACTGCTTCTGCACAGTATCGCACCTTCGCCTCAGTTACTGGGCATTGCCAAAGGTCTCGCATATCTCCACTCCTATGATGTCGTTCATGGAGATCTCAAAGGGGTGTGTTCTTACTTATCTTGGTGTATCCTTTCTGACGGAAGCGGGGATAGCCAAATATCGTGGTGGACGGATCCGGAAATGCGCGAATCACGGACTTCGGTCTTACGAGCATCATCCGGGATCCAAGCTCAGTAGCGAGCACTTCTGATGGTCATGGTTTCACCCCCTGGTGGACTGCACCTGAGATCTTGCGGGATGGCATTCCCGCAACCAAGAAATCCGATATATTCTCGTTTGGGATGATAATCTACGAGGTAAGAGGGCGATGGATTTCTGACATATCAAGTACCTCAACCATTAATTCAGGCTTTGTCTGGGAAAGTTCCGTTCCACGATGTCTCAGCCCAGGCAGCCCAGGCTAGCATCATGAATGGGAGACGTCCGAGGCGGCCCGATAACCCCAAACTCACAGATGCCTTGTGGAGATTAGCTGAGAGATGCTGGGCGGCGAGGGCGCAGGACCGCCCGGAGGTGGGAGAAGTGATCGAAGTGCTCAAGGGAATGTTGGTTTCTTCTTGGTCCATGTGAAGAACCCTGTGCTCATCCATCCTCATAGAAATTCTAGCAAAATTGCTCAAGTAACAAAGCCCCCGCCAACGAAACCTAAGCCAAGCGACCATGACACACCTCAGAAAAGTGAGGGTGGAGATGGGGGTGTGATCGTCCCCTACGACATGGGAGCTCCTCCACCCGTACAGACACCGCAGCCACCACCAAACGCCCGGGGAAATGAGCGTCCCGCCCACAGATTAGTGCAGGCTGTGGGCGGTGGCACGACTAATGAACCCCCGCAAAGGCCGCCGACCAGCGCTGACAGTACGTACTCCCCATCTTCCCTCTTCGTTGATCCTAAACCGATCGATTGATAGACATGGACCCGCTTGCGGTCGGTTCTACGGCTGAGGTTGTGATTGAGCGTGAGCCTCTGGAAATAGGGGGGGACACCGTTGTCAAGACGGAGAAGGACGAGAGGACGCAGGAGCCCGCTGAGAGTACCACCACCCACGATCCCCCTCCCACAACTCGAGAAACACCACAAGACACTAGGAACGATAA
>Ga0307515_10024184_pt1 | contig 10595 bp, 4 predicted proteins | sample 17_EM_MG_FD_194513 | JGI IMG/M metagenome (GOLD analysis project Ga0307515, IMG submission 194513) | Populus trichocarpa ectomycorrhiza microbial communities from riparian zone in the Pacific Northwest, United States - 17_EM | ecosystem: Host-associated > Plants > Roots > Unclassified | place...
CATGTGACTAGGCTGAGCCCTTCCTTTAAATAAGACAGCTTTTGATAAGTTTAGTTTTTACCAAAGAAAAAGTGTAATTTTTTGTCCTTAAAACATTGGTATTGTGTATATAAAATGCTTGCACTGTAAATCATCACATTGTAAATGTTCAAAGGATCATAAAAGTATTACTTTTTCTATTTTTTATTCTAAAAACTGCTTACGCGTGTTGGGTCAAAGCTAGGACGTCAGACCCAAGCCAATATTCTCTATACTCTTAATATTCTTTATATTTTTTAAAAAATTATTATTAATCTGCTACCCATTATGTTCCAATATGAGAATGTATATGCATTTATTGAAGACAAGTTCCTTCTTGTGACATGCCTGGAATATGATGCTTTACGTACCTCGACTATGAGCTTTTACATTTCAAGGAAAATCATGTCATCTGCAATGAGAATTTTCTATGCAATGATTCCATTAGTGAAATCAGTAACTCGAACTCTGAATCTCAATCCATTGTATTTGATCAGGTGTAGTGAACACTTAGCTATTATTTTAATTACACATTTTAATTAATTGAATATATGCCTCTATAGAAATGAAAGTGTATTTCTTTAATTCTCATTCCAGTTTTTCATTTCTGAAATTAATAAAAAAATAAAAATTATTGATTCCCTTGTTCTTAATTTTCACTGTCCTTTTTCTTCTTTCTTTTTTCATTTCGCAGTTATGTTTGAAATTTCAATTCATATTTAATTAATTAAAATGTTGAAGTAAATTAATAAGTTCTTTGATAGACTTTATTAGCCAAGGAAATAGATGACAAATATCTTTCATATGCTTAGGAACGAAACATCATAAAATGCGTTGACCTTTCAGTTACCTAATTTCTCCTTAAAAAATGTCTATATAACAAAAAAAAAAAAAAAAGCATAGTCTTTCCCTCATATTATTATTATTAGATTATACCATTGTTATAATTGCTACTACCCGCTAGAACAACTGAACATGTTTATGGTTGCTATTAACAGTTAAGTACTTTATTTTTATTTTTATTTTTATTTTTATTTTTATTTTTTTTCATTTAATTTTATCTATCAATATTTTATTCATTTTGAATTCATCATAATAATGTATTTTTAGCTTACTTTCTATAAAATTATTACAGTCTTAAACAAACATTCTAATATTTAGTTGGTGCTCAATTTTTTCAAGTATCTATTTTTGTTATCATATTATTAAAAAAAAAAAAAGCTTAAAAAACAAAGTTTTTAAATTCAATGGAGTCTATGATCTAGATTGTGGGTTTTTTGAGTTACGTTGTGAAGCCCATATTGATTCAATATATTGCCGCCTCAACATTCAAAACAAAAGATATTATTTTGAGATTTTTTTTGAGTTAGGTCAAATTATGCTTTTATCGGTCGTCCGAATTGTTTTTGAACTCAACAAGTCAATCAGGTCATGTAAAGTCACCTCTCATACAAGTTAATTTTAAACCTGAGCTAAGAATGGATTTGGGTCGAAAGTTCTCAAGGTTGACCCGCTAGGTCGGTTTTAATAAAAATATCAAATAGTTTTTTTTTTTATTTCATCTTCTAATTTTTTTTCAATTGAATTTTTTTTTGGCTTTTCTTAATCAATTTTATCTATATTAATTTTGAATTGTTATTCATAATGTGTTTTGGTTTGTTTTTTATAAGATTATTGTAGTTTCAAACAAATATCTTGATATTTGGTTGATGTTCAATTTTGCAAGCTTCTATTTTGTTATCCTATCATTAAATAAAAAATAGTTTAAAAAATAATGTTGTTAAACCCAGCGGAGTCTATGATCGAAGTCGCGAGTTTGACGAGTTAAGCCGTAAAGCCAAGATCTATCTAATATGTTGTCGCCTCAATATTAAAAAAAGATATCAGCTTGAAATTGTTTTAAAATATTTTACAAAAAACAAACATAAAAAAATATTTTTCAAAAAACAAACAGAAAAATCTGAAAAATATCTTTCGTGAAAAAAATAATCCTAAATAAGTATTAATTGTCAACTAATATATATATCAAGAGAAAAATTAGACAACTTTTTTTTTTCTATATTAAAGAGGCCAAGTTTTTCCAGTTCCGCTTGGGTTTATTATTTTTCTTGACTGTATTGTGGGTGTAGTAGGGTTTTATTCTAATGAAATCATCCCTTGGTAAGTATAAACTTGAAAACGTCCATTAAAAATAAGCATACACAAGAGTAGAGAAGAAAACCTTTCTGCGGGTGTTGTTTTCTCAACTAAGAAATGAAATACCAAATTAATTTAATGTGCAGAATGATGGAAAACGACGAGATTGAGATCTTCACGATGAACAAGGACTTCCTTCACCTGATGCGTTGCTGTCGGCGTCTACTTCCTTCCTGTGAGTCCTTCTGTACATAAGAAGAAACACTCCCATCAAGTGATACCTTGCTGATGTGATCCGCTACTATTGTGACTTCACAGATCCAACTTCATCCTCTAAATCCTGGCCGCTGCTGAAGCTTAAAGAAGCGTTTCTGTCTCGTGACTTGCTGCTGCTGCTTTTGCCGCTGGTAGAAACAGTGCTTCCTTCCAGTCTTGATCCCGTGCTGCTTTTGTGGCTCAAAGAATTTTTCGATTTTTTGCTGCTCTTGCGGTGGAAAGAGGCATTACAATGCGAACTCCTGCTGCTAGCGCCATTTGAGGAAACACTTCCATATTGTGATCCTCTACCATTCGATGTGAACTCCTCCAATCTCCTGCTGTTTTTACGAGCGGAAGAAACACTGTCATCCATTGATTTCATGCTGCTGCTTGTGGTGAAGTTTCTGCTCCCGGTAACAGTCTGTTGATCTCTACAGTCACTGTCCCCATCCTCGTTATCTGAACTTTCATCATCATGGTGATCTGAAGTATCTCCATCATGTTCTTTTTCTCTGTCCTCGTTATCTGAACTCTCTTCGCTCTGACTGCCATCACTAGCCTTATCATCGTCATCTGAACCATCTTTCTCCTCTGAAGGAGGGATCAATTGAGGCATATCAGTAGCTGTTGACAGAAAACTTAATGCTGTTACAACGTCGCTCATCAAAGGACGGGCTGATGACTCATCTTGCAGACACATTGCTGCTATTGCAACAACTTGATTCAGGTCTTTTTCGGGAAATTGCTTGTTAAGAAGTGGATCGGCCATATCTGGATACTTTTTTGGGTCCTTGAATTTCGGTTGTGCCTGCTTGATGACAAGCATATAACGATTAGTAAATTATTACAAGCTGCTGAAGCTGATTTATACAAATACATCGAATGCATTAACGAAGAATGATTAAGAAGTTAGATTACTAACCCAAGAAACTAGATTTTGCTCGTCGATGGGTTTTGTAGTGTCTATGGCTCTTCTTCCGGTAATGAGCTCCAGCAAAATAACTCCGAAACCGTACACGTCTGATTTTTGTGTGAGATGACCTGCTCTAGCATATTCTGGAGCACAGTAACCATAAGTTCCCATCACTCTTGATGAAGGATGCATCTTGTCCCCAGAAGGCCCAAGCTTGGCGAGTCCGAAATCAGAGAGCTTGGGGGTGAAATCTTCATCCAGAAAAATATTGGAGGGCTTTAAATCGCGAAATATAACTGCGGGATCGGCTTTTTCATGCAGGTATTCTAGTCCTTTAGCGGTACCAAAAGTTACTTTCATTCTGGCAAACCAGTTCAATGGCTTTCGTTCTGCTGCTATATCTGCAAATTCGTTAAATTTTGTACTCATTAACACCTATTCTCGTGCACAAAGAATTCTGAACATAAACTTACTCTTTCTTTTCATTCAAAAATAAAGCATGGGGAGAATCGAGACCAACACAGGGATTATATTTTTGAAAACTTGTGAGGTGCACACAGCATGCGTGCGACGTCTTAGAATCTTGATAGTTTGTGAGAGAACGACTACAGATTATAAGAATATACGTGCACATATTTATGTTTGAATGCAGTGAGGAGACCAAGGGAAAAAGAAAGAGAAATACCAAGGAGATGATCCTCCAGAGAGCCTCCTGACATTAATTCATGCACCAAAAGCCTCTGGTCTCCATCAGCACAGTATCCAATGAGGTTGACCAGGTTTGGGTGGTGTAAACGACTAAGCGTCAAGACCTCACCGAGAAACTCGTTTCTTTGCAGTCCATTCCTGTCAAGTTGCTTCACAGCCACCACCTATGTTTGCAATAGTAGTAGTAGTAACAGATACAACAGAAAATTAATGTAAGCTAGATTTTGTTATGCAGTTTATATAAAACACCGGAAGTTGAAATCCTCAATGACCTGCCCAGTTGATGCCAGGGTCCCTCTGTAGACTCTTCCAAATCCACCTTCACCCAACAGGCATTCTTGACGGAAGTTCCTGGTTGCAGTGGCAAGCTCACGGAAGGTGAAGGATTGGGTATCAATATCTCCTATTTCGACATTATCTCTATCTTCCTCCATCTTGTTTCCATCTCCGGGTTTTTGTTTCTTGATCTCTACAGCAAACAACATGAGAATTAAGATCAATTCCTGCACGCGAACTAAGCTTGGAAATTAATCAAGTGTAAGTTTCTTTCAAGTGGAAGTCATTAATTTGAGGCAATTACAGTCCAAACTAAAACCATAAGAATGACTCATTAATTCAAGAACGTATCGAAATTCGTTAAAAGATAATGATGGTTCCATTTCCCTTCCTCCATCTTATGTAAAAAAAAAGATTTAAGTCGTGAATAACTGGTCAGGTTTTGAGTTTTCTCTCCAATAATCATGAATTCGAGTCTTTTCAGAGCCACTGGAGATTTACATGATCGTTAACTTCAGGGCCCGTGGAATTAGTCGAGGTGCGTACAAGCTAACCCAAATACCCATATTAATAATAATAATAAAAAAGATTTCAAGTTTTAGGGTTAAAACTTATTCTTTGGCCCCTTTTAAAAAATCTTCCATAGTTTGTACCTCTCTTAAATATGCATTTCTTAAGCTATTCAAATGGATGAATTTTCCTGTAGTTACGTGCAAATCCCTGGTGGTTCTAGTCTAATGAAGCTGATTTTTAAGTCCCTCCTAAAACCAAATCAAGGTTAAAAAAAATAAAAATAAAGGCAGTAGAAACAACATGTATAGGAAATTAAAGCTATGATTACTTTAATCTTTATCGTTAGGACAATATCAATCTGTATTCTTCTCCCTTGGTACGTACGTATCCGTTTATCTAATTTCCACATATGTTGTTGGGTGAGATAAATACCTTGTACTTCTGGAAAATAGATAAACATATAAATCATTTCATGGTACGTGAAGGAAAAGAACAAAGCGCAGAATTTAATTACATTTGATTTAAGATTTCAAGACCAATATTTGACCTTGTTTTCGATAATTGAGGGACATATTACCAGACAACATTGGCGACCCATTCTCTCTCTTGCTTTTCTGAGATTGGAAGCACGAGAAGCAATTCATCTCTTGATCGTTAAAAGCCTCTGATCAGGGAAATGAGAGCAGCACGGATTCTTGGACAAAATGCAACTTGCCAGGCGTTACAAGCCCCTGCGTCAAAAACCATAAAAGCTTGGGAGGGAGCTGAGAGATTGGTGAAGGAGGAGGACAGGGTCCTTCAAGGGAATTGAAGGACCCCACGGGTGGGAAGGAATCAGGCAATGAGAAGGGAAAAAACGTTATTGAAGGGAGCTAGTTTTTTGGGCAACGAACATGATGAACTCATTCATTGGAGCTCTCCAAGAAAAAGGTGGAGAATTTATTGGAACATCTTTGACAAGTGTGCTTCGAGAGGAGACCAGGAATTGCGGAGTTTATATTGTTGTCTTCCCATGCTACTGGAGAGGGTATCCAATCATTTTGTGATGCTAACGAACTAGTCTGCTTGGTCTGCTCTCCTGTCTTATATCATGAGCTAAATCCTACTTGTTATCAACTTTCAGACCAAATATATACATCAAGAAAAACATTATCATTCAGGACAAAAAGGAAAAGAAAACTTCGTATGATATGAATGACTAGGTATGATACAAGGTTTTAGGTGTCCAGTCAAGTAGACTATGTATGGTATTTTTAAAATAAATAAATAATATTCTTCTCATTATATTATCATATAAGTTATTTGAATATACATTAATGAAGAGAAAAAAACAAAAAAGCAAAACCCATCTGTTAGATCATAGGAGGAGCCATTATTAACACCTCCAAGTTAGAAGACTTGCCAAGACGCATCTCAAGAACAATCTTTTAGCCTTTAATGCATTATCCCAAGATCAAATCTATACTCGTCACCAATCATGGGACCGAACGTGCATGTGTTAAATGAAGGCATGCCTTCTGGTCATGTGTTCTTTAGAGATTTTGTTCTTATAATCATCATCAATAATATAGAGTCCATAAATCCCAAAATTCAAACAACTTTTATAGAGGCATATTGTTCTCACTTTAAACATATATATATATATCTCTAACTAGTCTAAAATTATATGTAGCAGACACAATTGCATTGATTAAGGTTGTATAAATATCATTAAACCCCAATACAAAACATATACAATCATCATTTTTAAGTTTGTAAAAACACACACACACACACAAAACATAATTTTTTTAAAAAAAATTCTTTATCACCGGTGATAACTTAAGCATTAGAAGGTTCTCTAATCCTAATAAAATAAAATAATTAATAGGTATCCATGATATTTAAGTCCATCATTCTCAACCTTTTAAGGTTTCTATCAGCTTTAGAATGAATTTTATTAGTATAGATTGTTTTGTGAACCTCATCATTTATGATATTCAAACTCCATATTCATATGAAGCTTAAAAAATACATAATTTTAAGAAACCTAATAGTCCAATGATATCCATTGCTCCTAGTTTTGATGAACGAAACCATTAATTGGCTACTAATTATTGCCTTAAGTTTATGTTTTTATAGTTTTAATTATCATTAACATTATCCCAAGGATTTTGATATGTCTTGAAGTTGCGCAAATATTAAAATCATAGTGATAGATCTTTTGCTTTAAGGTTAGCTTTAGGTTGTTTATTGTTACTCACGTGTTTTTAAATAATAACTTAACTCTTGAAAACAAATTAATATACTCAAGAAACACCCTTAAAAATTTAACCCTAAAACATATTAAAACACATTATGTTCAGGCCTAAAAAGTCTAAGATCTCTGATAAACTAAATAACCATGCCATACACAAAGACTAAGACCTTTGATTAAAAAAGAAAAAAGAGTTAACCATACTTGATACAAATTCTAAATCATTCGGTAAACCAAATAATCATACTACATATAGAGCCTAAGACCTCTAGTAAAACAAATGACCATATCTTCTAGCTAAGTGGCCGGCCATGTACTTTTATATAAGCTAAAAATTATCTTTGTCTTATAAATAAAGTGTGTGTGAGATGTATCTACCTTATTATTACTTTATATTTGAATTTAAAAATATTCATACCAACTTTTTTTACCATTTGAAACAAACAAGACAAACTCTCTTACACTTCTAGTCGACATTTAGCCTCAGTATAATATATTTATTACATCATTTAGTACAAATTTTATAGTATAACGAACCTCTCATTTATGCAAAAATTTTGTCCTTGTACTCTTCTCTTTTCAACGTCTAGTATTGCATTCAATTATAAAAAGACCATTATTTTACCTTTACAACTTCATGCAATCTTTATCCAAACATTGATATGATCTTGAGAATTATATTCTTACTACTTTAAGCAAACATTTTTATTATTCTCTTACATATTGATTGCACCCTTCACTTAACTTAAAAATAGTTAGATTAAATCATTACTAAAGATTTGATCTTTTTAGTGTTAATTTCATTTCTTATGACCAAAAGATATTGTGAAAAAGTAAATGATACTCTAACTACTTGGATATTTGGTAATGTGCTTTTGATTAAGTTATAGTGATTAGGTTTCGGTCTCAAGCCTGCGAAAAAAAATTATAAGGGTTTCAATCTTAAGATCATGAAAAAAAATTGTGTTGGCTTTAATTTAGAACCCATGAAAAGGATCATGTGAAAGGTTTCATTTTTAATCTAGGAAAAAGATGGTTATTATAAAAAGGTGAGTATTCATCTTTGAAAAAGACAAATTAACTAATGGTAGAAATTCAAGCTTACCGCTTAAAGAGTGGAGTAGAGAGTTAATGTCAAACTATAGTAAGATCTTCGAGTATTTTCTTCTTTTCTACTATTATTGCTTGTTATCTATGATTATATTTGTATGGTTGGTTAAAAACTAAACTTGTTTATACTTTGATATTGTAATTAAATGAGAAAAAAAAAGGTTAAGTTTACTTCAATTTTAAAAAACATAATTCAATTCTTTGGATCTATAAGTCAAAGAAGGATGGATCATAATATGTAACTTTACATCAAAATGAGAGAACCCTACAATGAACCAAGAAGAAAAAAATACTATCAACACACAATAATGAAAAAAATTGAAATATTTGTTATGGAATCATCACAATGAAACTTATAAACATATCATCCAAAAATAAATTATATCATGATTTTGAACAACCTAAGAATTGTATAGGACATATATAAAATAAGGGCCGGAAAGATATGGAAGGATATAAATGAAAATTAAAATTCATTGGCTTTATACATAGTTATATGAAATGTAATATTTCTAATGTTTATCTATTAAAAACAGTAAAATCATAATACTATCAATTTAAATACTGATAAAATATCAATAAATAAATATAATGATAAGCAAAACTAATTATTTGTTACTAATATGAGGTACAAAGTATGCATTGTATATGAAAGAGAATTTTTCTTTGGCTTATGCTATAACTTTTTGTTCTCTCCTCCTGTCTAGTTTATTCTTATAAGTATTACAAGATATTAACAAATATAAATAATGAAAAATATTTTAAAAATTATCTTCTTTAATATTGGTAAAATCATCCTTTAAAAAAACAAAAAGATTTATGCAGGTTTTCATATTTAGCTATTAATATCACATGTCATATAAGAGAGAGTAGTAAGAGAAGGAGAAAATTATAATAGAAAGTCGAATATCATTAAAGGAGTAAGATCCTCCATTTTATTACTAGTATACATAGAAAACTATCAAGAAGAAAATACCACAACAAACTTAAAAATGAGTGACTATAATTGAATGGGACACTATAAGATTAATTGGGAAAAGTCCCTGTTAACATCCTGTAGTTTGGTCCGGTTGATAAATGTCCATATAGGCATTAGTTAAAGGGACTTGGCTTACACTTAATATTATCAAGTTGAAATTTAATTTAAAACTCTTATTTGATAGAGTCCTAAGAGACCCATCTCTCATATATATATATATATATATACACACACACACACACACCACATGAATTTACACCACATAAATTTTACTGAGGGCTTGAGAGTGATTGTTTGAATCTTGAGCCATGAAAAAGGATTTAGTTGTAAAAATGAAGGCATCATCTATAAAGAAGGACATGAGTGATAGTAGAAACCCTAATTAATCCTTTAGGAAGTGAAATAAGCAGTTAATGCCAAACAAATATAAAATTTTATGCATATATGTCTTCCTTAATCTTTTTACTTTTATTTGTTCTTGCATTATGTTTATGTGTATGGATTGAAATGGCTAGTTAGGGTTTTGATGTTGTGATTGTTTAAAGAACTAAAAATTGAACAAGTTGCGCTTCGTTTCTAAAAACAATTAATTCACCCTTCTCTTTGATGCCCTGGGATAACAATTAGTAAGTTGTTAGTTTATTTCTAAGTTTAACTAATTGTTAGGATATGTTTGGCATGAGGGTCAGGAGAGGGATATTTTTTCATTGTCTTTACTTGTATTTGACACAATTTAGTTGAGAATGGAAGAGAGTTTTCAAGGAGGATAACAATTAGTTAAATACTAGATTGATAATCGATTTAAATTTTAATTAATTTGATAATATGATAAAAAATAAGGCAACAACAATAAAAAAAATAAATGAAAAATATATAACTTTGGGCAAAGTTAGGTTAATTCGCAAAATTCATGATTTGGACATGAGATATATCAAGATTACGTGTCTATAGTGCATCTTAAATCTTGAGGTCGGGATAATTCTATAGAAAAAGAAATTGACGATAAATAGAAATGAAACTACAAAAATTAAGAGATAAATATAAATTAAGATATTTAATAGCACAACACGAGTCATTTACACGGTTGTGTTAAATGAATTTGTTTATTGAAATTAATTTGTAATAGAAATTGATAGACACATAAAAATTATTGAATAAAATAAAATGAAAAAATACTATGTAAAAATAAACATTTTTAATTTATATGAAATATAAAAAAAAATACAAATGAATCATATTTAACCTTATGAAAAATTAAAAACACACAATATAAAAAACAAAATTAAAAAAGACATAAAAAGATATTAATTGGAAAAAAACAAAAAAAAAAAGTACAAAGAAAGGAAAAGCCTAGGCCCGTACACCTGAGTCTATTATTTTATTTTCTTTTTTAAAGAGATAGACGACATGTCGTGCATCCTTGTTTATATATATATATATAAAGAATA
>Ga0307515_10024185_pt1 | contig 10595 bp, 10 predicted proteins | sample 17_EM_MG_FD_194513 | JGI IMG/M metagenome (GOLD analysis project Ga0307515, IMG submission 194513) | Populus trichocarpa ectomycorrhiza microbial communities from riparian zone in the Pacific Northwest, United States - 17_EM | ecosystem: Host-associated > Plants > Roots > Unclassified | place...
AAAAAATAAACTAATTGATAGAAATGATATAGGTATATGTTTTATTTGAAGAAGAAAGTGACCAATAAAGCTAAAGTTGAGGGTTCCATATGTGAAGCATACTTGATTGATGAAATTACCAATTTTGTATCTTATTATTTTGGTGATGACGTGCAAACAATTTGGAATCGAGTTCCACAGAATGATGATGGTGGCCTTAAAAGTCTAGATGGGCGTCTCTCTATTTTTTCCTATCCAGGGAAAAAATTATCCAAAAGATTTTATAGAAGACAGTTGTCACATGCTGAAATGCAAATTGCACATAACTATGTGGTATTCAATTGTCAAGAACTGAAGCCTTATTTAGAGTAAGTATGAAATATTATTTTGTACTTAATTTATGATAATTTATTATTAACTTTAACATTTTAAAATTTTAGGCAATATCGTCAAGAGCTAAAGTCACAACAACCACATGCGAGTGATGTTGAAATTGAAAAATTATGCAAAGAGATCTTTCCAAATTGGTTAAAAAATAATGTAAGTATTTTAATAAAATTAATTTATATTTTATGTCAATTAGTTACTTTAAAAAAATTACTAATCTCTTTTAAATCACTATTTCTTATGGAGTTAACTATTATGCTAGGTGGAATACCAATCTAACGGAATTGAAAATCAACTCTTTGGACTTGCTATGGGCCCTTCAATTTCAGTGAAATGTTATAATGGGTATTATGTGAATGGTTTTAAATTTCATACTCAAAGTTATGGTCGTTTTAAAAAGACAATGAATAGTGGAGTTTGTGTGAAAGGAAGTTGCTATGATGATAATGAATGTGATTATTATGGAATGCTTAAATAAGTTGTTCGGCTAAAATACTTGTGGGGTAAGTGCAAGTTATTTATGTTTAAATGTAATTGGTATGATACAAAACGAGAGATTAGAGTGCATCGTTCGAATGGTTTGGTTGAAATCAAGCATACATCTCGACTACATGGAAATGAAGATTTTGTGTAACACCCCACCTCACTAGCAAGATATTGTCCGTTTTGGACCTCCCAGTCCACCCAAATCCAGGGTTTCCACCCAGGTCCCCCTCACGGTTTTGTTCTTGGCAGCCACGCATGACCCCAAAACGCGTCTTACTAGTCAAGGTGTGCATGCACTTATAAGGCCCTGGCTTTGGACGCTCGCTTCCGATGTGGGATCTTACAATCCCCCCACCTTAAGACGAGCCGTCCTCGACTCTAATACCAAATGTAACACCCCACCTCACTAGTAAGATATTGTCCGTTTTGGGCCTCCCAGTCCACCCAAATCCAGGGTTTCCACCCAAGTCCCCCTCACGGTTTTGTTCTTGGCAGCCACGCATGACCTCAAAACACGTCCACGCATGACCCCAAAACACGTCTTACTAGTCAAGGTGAGCATGCACTTATAAGGCCCTGGCTCTGGACGCTCGCTTTTGATGTGTGATCTTACATTTTATGTTAGCACAACAATGTCAACAAGTCTACTATACATATCCACCTGGTAATAAATCCTTTGAATGGTGGACGATTATTAAGACAACTGCTAGAAGTCGTTATAATGTTGACATTGGTGAATTTATTGAAGATACCAACAATGTGAGATCATTTGATGTTGATCAATCAGATGAGATTTCTCATCCATGTCGTGTCCTTCCTACTCAAACACTTGATGATCCAAATATACTTGTTGAATCATCTTATTATGAAGAAATCAGTCAACATGAATTGCTTCAACTTGACATAAATTGGGGAAACAAAGATGAAAAGGTTGCGGAAGAAGAAGAAGCTGATGATGATGATGATGATGATGATGATGATGAGGATGATTGTTGTGGTGGTGGTGGTGGTGACGACGACATGGTTTTGTGTGATGATGATGACATGGTTAGGAGTGATGATAATAATGAGTAGCACAAGTTAATTATATTTCGTAGTATATGTAATGAATTATCTTTATTAGATGTATGGATGATTTCATATTATTTCCTCATATTACTTGACAAGTTTACGCTTTCAATGTTATTTCTTTATTATTTTATTCAAGTGTGTGTTATGGATCACATTACATATATCATTTTCATTGACCTTTGAAACCATTTCTAACCTTTCAAGTATCAATCTTTAAATTGTGATTCTGATGTTATAGTTTATTTTATGATTCGTCTTCTTGCTGATAGATGTTGAGGCATGAATGAAAGGGTTCTTTCTACTTAATGTTTTTATTTATAGGAACAAACATTCAGGTAAGCATACTATAATTTTGATTTCTGCTTAATTAATTATTTAGATTTTTATTATTATTATTGTTTGTGTTAATTGGCTTTTGACAATTTAAATTTCATGGCTGATTTTTATTATTGCAAGGACTACTTTGAGTTCCAAATTACTATCACAGGATAAGGAGTACTTTGCCACTGTTTTCGTATTAGAGGATAAAGTTCTTCATAACTAGGTATGTCAATGGATGGAATCAGAATTGTGTCTGATAAATGTGCATAGCAAAATTATTGGAATATTAGAATACGAAAATACCATTTGCTATGATGCGATCAGTTTCTTTTGTTAACATTTTTTTTGGTACATTGCAAATATTACAATTATGTATTGATGTATGTGAAAATACCATTGCTATGATGGGATCAGTTTCTTTTGCTTTAGATGCTTCAGTACATGTGAAAATACCATTGCTATTATGTATAATTTCCTCCACACCATGTAAGTTTTTTTTCAACCTGGTGAATCATATAAACTGTTTAAGGTCTTGATGTTATTAATATATTTTTTTTTGTTACAGTAATTACTTTATTTGAAGTATAATATTTTTGGAAGTGATGGCTATTAAGTGGACAATCCATACTGATTTTGAACATCATAAACTGGATATTGTTTGTAATGAAGCTGTACTTACAAAAATACATCTCAGAAATGGACTTGGGGATTTTTTTGATAAAGTTAGTTCTAAAAAATTAATCACTAGTAATTGAAAGACATGTATTTGAATGGGAAAAAAATGAGATTTAACAGTTTGTTTCCATTCTAGTTATGGCACTCTTGGGGAAATATATGTGAATTTTTTTTTTCCTGATACTTTAACTATGAGCTAGTTTATTGTTATGCTATATATATTCATATGATAATGTATATATTTTTTCTGGTTTTTAGCATGCCTCGACGAGGATCCATATTAGATTCTAGGAGTGACAGGTCCACTTCAAGGAGTGACAGGTCCACTTCATCCAAATCATTTCAAACTCTATCAAGGCATAATAACAAAGGATCCATATTTCATCAACCTGTGTATCAGAACGCAAATGAGTATTATATACCTACTTTGGGGAGTACACATCCTCCTCAACATGATTATAGGAGGGTTGAAGCATATCAATAATGTGAGGGCTTTCGTTTCCAAGATTTGCTTCAAACTCAAGGAGGTTTCTCTCAAGATAACCAACTTGTTTATGGAGGACATAATTCATATAGGAGTTATGAGAGAGTTGATGGTGATGGTGATGATGGTGATACTGATGATGATGCGAACATTAGAGATGAAGATGAGGGAGACGGTAGTAATGAGAGAGGTGTATGTGATGAGAGAGCTGGTAGCAATGAGAGAGGTGTATGTGATGAGGATCAAGATGGCGTTCCATCAAACCACGGTTCAACCTCTTCTCCATACAATTATGATCCAAGTGTTAAAAGGAAGGGTTTTGACACACCAATAGATCCAATTACAAGAAAAAAAAGAGCTTTGTTTGTATGGAACAACAGAGTAAGTTGAAACTTTTAAAAACTAACTTATTAAGGTTATATTTTCAGGTATGAAAAAATTATTTATTATTATGTAATTATTTGTTTAATAAAAGTTTGTTATTATATATTTTCAAGTTGAATAACGCATCGTGTGAACGTGCAATCAGAGATATTTTGAGGTCCAATTTTAAAGGAGTATGACACTCTTGGGAAAAAGTAGATTCAATGTGCAAGGATGAACTCTTTAAAGAGTTTAAGGTAAGAACCAACACTAATTGTCATATTCTTTTCAATTTTGATCACTTTAATGTAGCATTATGAAAATTATCAACTGAATAGCTAGACAAGTGTGCTGGTAATTGCCTTGTTATTTGTAACCATAAATTATCAACTGAATAGCAGGGACTGATTTATGTTATAATTTGTTCTTATTTCTTGTTTACTCTTTAATATTATTTAATTTCTTTAGTTATTACATCATCTTGCAAATTCTAAACAAGATAACACAATATGATTAATCATTTCTATACTTTGAAATTTTGTGCACTCTTTGTACTCGGTATATATATTATTTGGTAGAAAAAATATTCCTTTCCTGATAGCTTTGAATCAACAATTGACACAAGCTCGCAAGAAAGCCATGTCAAAAGGAAACACTACAAATATTATAGATTGCCTTGATAAAGGTCATGCTTGGATAAACAATGACGACTGGAATCAAATGATCAAAGATGTTTGGTCCACCCCTAAATTTCAAAGGAGGTCAGAATCTGCTAGGAGGAATCGATTAACCAAAACAAATGGCAAAATAAGCACTTATTTTAGAGGAACAGTGTCATTTGCATCATATCGAGCTAACATGGTAAGGATTATTTTTTTTTATGCTTAAGATAATGAATTAAAATTTTTATATTTATCTTTTATAATATTTATTAATCTTGAAAGCAAGAGGAAGCTGGTGGAAAAGAACCTCTATGGGATGATGTATTTTCAGCTTTGCATCAAAGTACTAAGCAGTCAGGTAGCTTCGTCGACAACAAATCTAAAAAAATGGTTGTATGTATTTTTATTTGATTATTTATTTATATAACTTAAGTATTATTTAACATTAAAATGAATTTACTATTGCATGTATTTTATTTGTATGAAAATTATAAAATGGAGATGATTTCAAAGTATAGAACTAATCGGGAAAATCATCCTTCATTTGATGGAGCAGCTTGGTGTGTGGCTTCAGAAGGAGTTACAAAGGATAGGGTATATGGTGCACCTCGTATGCCAAAATCTATAGTTAGTACAAGCTCTTCATCACATTCCTACTCGGTGGAGTCATCATATCATAGTTCATCGTATCAAGCATTGCAAAAGGAGATAAAGAATAAAGAAGAGGAGATAAAGAAAAAAGATGATTTTATTCTTGAAATGAAACAGCAGATGGATTCCATGAAAGAATATCTTGTGAACAATCTTGGATACCATGGTGGGACATCAAATATTGGCCAAGGTATGCCACCACCTTTGGCCCCATCAATGCCGCCACCTATGGCTCCCCAGATAATGACACCTATGGGTCCCACATCTCAACCAATTTATCGACCTACACCTCGACCACTATATCCTGATTCATCTTGTGTCGATCCACAATATCATGGCTCGTCTCCGCAACCAGCACCATGATTGTATCATTTGTTGTTTCTTTTTATTGTATTTTGAATTATTTGTATTAATGCAAGTTTAACTAAATTTTTATAATATGAATGTTATTTTTATTCCATTTTTTATTAGTGATACAGTTATTTTTAATATTAATTTATGTTGGTTATATATATTCTACAACTTTTAAAATATCCATAAATAATTAATTAAACAAATTAAAAGTCATTTTGATAAATAAAAAAAATTAATTTAATAACAACAATATAGTCAGCAACGGATTTTCCGTTGCTGATTGTAAATAATTCATCAATCAGTAACGGATAAATCCGTTGCTGATTCACAAAACCAGCAACGGATTTTCTGTTGCTAAAATCCGTTGCTAATTTTTTCGTTGCTGCGAAATCAGCAACGGATAAATCCGTTGCAAAAAATCAGCAACGACAAATCTGCATCCGATATTTGCCGTTGCTGGTTCCGTTACTAAATTGTTTTAGCAACGGATTTTAGTTTTATTTGCAACGGAATAGTTAGTTGCTAATTACTACATTTTTTAATAGTGGTGTAAATTTCATGAACCTCTTCTTGACATACCCATAATGGAATGTCATTATTTGGTCTTGAATATCCATAATAATCAGTTGTTTATGCGTGAACACTTCCATTTTTTATCTTCACTAATGATTGTTTTGTGAATCTATCTCTAGGTCCTATTAAAGATGAAAAAAGGATATTGGCAGTGATATGCAACTTTGTTTTTTTTTCATGACATGTCTTCGATATGTATATATGGTTATGGATCTGTTTGCAATATTGCTTTGTTTTCTCATGTGCACTATGTATGAATTTATACTTGTATATCCTCTGTTGAAAATGGATTAATGATAGATTTTGTTTTGGTAAATGTTGAAGGGGTTAGAATCTGTTTCAAAACTTGGTTGCAAATCTTTGGATCTTTTTGATTTATATGCTTACTTACCCTTTTCATTGGTTTTTTTCTTCTTCTAATATCTGTTAGTTATGAAACTGAAAAGAAAAAAAAACATGAATATGTCTTAATCTTTGTTTTGCTTGAAACTGCATGCTTCTGGGTTTGGCATGAATACTGGGTTTGAAAAGTTGAAGGGGCAATAAGTTTTGGTTGAGATCTGTGTGCAAATCTCCTCGTCATTGTTGTGGTTTACGTTTGTAGACACGAACTAAGTTTTGCTTGATGGGCTGATAACTTATGTTTGAGTATGATTAATTATCTTGGCAACAGGCTAGGCTACAATATAAAGATGAATTACTTGGGTTTGGACTTATGTATAAGAATGTCTTGCGTAAAAGATTACTCTTTTTTTTTTTTTTTTTTGTCAATACCATATTTGCAAATAATACGGGTTGTGTTTTTGGGTTTTGGTCCATGAACCCGGTCCATATTGTTGGGCTGAACTTTTAAAAGCTTAAGGCTATATTTCACAATACTAAAATTTATAATATATTTATAGATTTTTAAAATATTTTTGGTAAATATGTTTTTAAAATAAATTTTAAGTCTGTGTTTTTTTAGCTTATAGCATGTTTGAAAAACACGTCCTAACTTATTTTTCAAAGATTTTATTTTTATTTTTTTTAATTTTGTGTTTTGAAAAACATGCCTTAGTTTAATTCTAATTATTTTAAACTTTTGAGGATCATTTTATAATTAATTTTGGGACTTCCAAATTATTTTTATTTAATATTTGAGATTATAAATTTATATGTAAGATATTTTTTTTATATTAAATAAATTTTTTTTATGATTTTATCTAGGACAAGAGAGTTTAGTCTAGACCCTCAAAAAATTTGGAAATATAGTCCCTCCAAGTTGAACCTCACGATTTTATTTCGCAGTGCGGAAAGAGCCCTCATTTTCAAGCATGGCTAATCATTAATTTATTTGTGGGGTAATACTAAACCTTAATTTAGTAGCATATATGGTAAAGCTACACTTTCCACATGTACCACGTTAAACACAGATACGCGGGATCAAGTACACTTGGATTTTAGTTCTTTTTCTATATTTTAAAGATGCGATAGATTAATAAAAATAAAATAAAAAATAGAGTGATTTTGAGCTGGATTGTTCGGTACGCCTTCGAGTCCTTTAACGTACAGTGATAGTATCTTTGCCGTCGAATTTTTCTTCTCACTTTGTTATTTCTTTGCTCGTTCATCACGATGCAGCATCATATAGCTGATTTTGAAGCAAGATGTGGAATATTGAAGTCAGTATAAAAGTTGAAGTGTGGATATATATTTCTTCCTTGACCACTAAGATCTCCGAATTTCACATCAATTCATGAAAAATAAAGATTAACCCTCACGCTAGTTTGATATATTAATTTAGAATAATTCAATTAATTAACCCAGAATTGATTTGAACTTGAAAGGTTAAGTGAGGGGACAAATCCTTCTTAATCACCTTGAATAACGGTGTTTAATTAATTGCATAAATTTGTGTATATATTGGATAACTTGCAAAGGATAAATCAATCCAAAGTCATTGTTTCCCATTTGCAAAACATTCTTAAATGGAGGTAAATCAATGTCTAAAGATATCCCTCATCCTCTCCACATGGATAGGAACAAGCTTGCTCTAATCCACAAATCCTATCTGGCATTAGGACACCCTCCTCGTCCCTAGCTATTTGAAACCTAACCACTGTTTATTTGAAAGCACCAATCTAATTATTTTGCTACTTGTTATAAAATGGAGCCCCTTTCTGAACTTATTTATAGAGTGGTGGAGCATGCATTAGTCTTTTGTGCATAAGAAATATATACTATATGGTAATGCAGCTGTGTTATACGATGCTTTTCGAGATGAGAAGCAAGAGAAACAGAAAGGAGAAAACAAAAGAGCAGAAAGCAGAAAATTAAAGCACATTTTCTTAGCAAGACACCTGCAGCAAAAGAAAGAAAGAAAGAAAGAAAGAAAGAAATGATATGGATCATGAAAAAATTAATATATAAATAAATCATTCCATGTGTGGCTCAAAATACACTAACTTTTTTCTTTAATATGCAACAAATTATTTGTACGTGGAATGATTATTGCAAGGCAAAAGGAAAAGAAGTCGTGTCAAAAAAAAAAAAAAAAAGTCTCCTCCGAATGGTGGATGAAATATTGGATGTAGGTTGCCCACAAACTATATAATCCAAATCACTAGTGACACATTTAAGGGTCGAGTTAGTGGTGAGATGGATTAGATAAACGCATAGTTTTAGTTAAATTTTAATTAATCTGTATGATTGATGATGTTATAAAATTTTAGGTGTTTAGGAATATAGTTTTTTAATGGTTGAATAATAAACTTAATCAAGTATATATTCATATATATTATTAAATCTATTATCCATAGTAAAAGAATATGGTAGCTTGATGTAAGAATCCTAACATATAAAAGTTATTTTTGATGGAATTACGGATTCTTATGTATTTAAAAGACAATATATATATATATATCCAAAAGAATATTAAATTCTAAAAATAATGTTATTTAATTTTCTAAGAAGGAAACGTTTGGTTAATTTTCTTTACAAGGATGTGATCAAAAAATTTTAATATATTTTATTTGATGATAGGAGTATGCTTGGATCCATTTATGAGTTAATCAATATTAAAATATTTTTTACTTCATTTTAAAAACATTCCCTTACTTTGGTCTTGTATATTAAAAAAAAACTTTATGAATTTACTAGTGTGAATAAGAAAATTAAAAAAATATATAAAAAGAATAGTCAAAAGCTTGCATTCATTTTTCTAATCTTGATTTTATACTAGTTCGGTTCTTTTATTTTTATTTATACTAATATCCTTGTAAAGAAAAAGAACTTTGATCAAAAGAACTTTTTTTTATGTAAATAAACAAGATTTGTAAAACTTTTAATAAAAAATTTTCTTTGTTTTTCAATTTTTCTTCTTCTTGATTTTTTTTTAAAATTTTTGAAATCAATAGAAGTTAGACATCTATCCCCCACTTCATTAAAATTAATGAAAAACTGACTTGATCATCGAGAAAAGATCTAACATGTTTGGGAGTTTGGTTGTGGTTACTTTTCAAAGTGTTTTTTACCTAGAAATGCATCAAAATAATATTTTTTTATTTTTTAAAAATTATTTTTGATATCAGCATATTAAAATGATCTAAAAACGCCAAAAAAATATTAATTTGAAATAAAAAAAAAATAAAAAAAATTAAATTTTTTTAAAACACAAAAACAAATAAGACCAGGCCTAACAGATCCAAATGACAGGTCTCCAATATTGCCCAAATCACAAAAATTAGTATTACACAAATTAATTTCTAATTAACAATATCATTAAACCATTAATTGGATAGGATATTTTTGGAGTCCATATGAGTATGACGTGTTGTACATTGATGGCCTCCATATGACTTTATTTCGTGTAGGGTTTAAGGGAGAATTACCACCGCTCAACATTGTTGCTTTGTGCCCAAAAGAAAGCTTCTTCCAATATACAATGCTTTGGACGAGCACGAGATTTTAGACTTCCATGTGTTGTTAATCACGGCTTTATGCAAGCAGACAACAGCTAATTCTATTCTAGTCCAAAGTGAACAAAAATAAAAATAAAAACTTTAATTAAAAATAATAATAAAAAAAAGCAATCACCACTATATATACTTTTAAATATCTTTTAAAATATCTTTTAAAAAATTATTACTTTAAAATAAAAAAATATTTAAAATTTTTTTAAAATATTTTTAAAATATAAAAACAAACAAGTATTAACATATATTTGAAACCTATAAAGAGTAAAGAGATAAAACTTTTTTCTAATTATATATATATCCCAATAATTCATCATCACACACAAAGAATGCGTTTCCTTAGCAACCAAACATAACATGTTTCTTAGGGAGTGCAACTAAAGCTGGTCCAAATGTGATAAAGAGTTTTTCACCTTAATCTATACCTTCTTTTTCTTTTTTTTTTGTATAATAAGAATATTATACCCTCTTGGAATGCATGGCTTAATTCAATTTCAACAACTAAATTAGATCTAGAATATTCAAAAGATTACAAAAACCAAAAGATCATAGGAAGCATGTTCTTGCCATCTTGAACGAGAGAGAGAGAGTAGTGCACAGGTAAAGAATTCAATTATGGAGCACTAGCATGGCAGC
>Ga0307515_10024186_pt1 | contig 10594 bp, 4 predicted proteins | sample 17_EM_MG_FD_194513 | JGI IMG/M metagenome (GOLD analysis project Ga0307515, IMG submission 194513) | Populus trichocarpa ectomycorrhiza microbial communities from riparian zone in the Pacific Northwest, United States - 17_EM | ecosystem: Host-associated > Plants > Roots > Unclassified | place...
AGCTTGATTAGGTTAATAAAAATTAATCCACTGCATCATTATCTTTAGCTTCATTTGTTTTAAGTCAAACAACTTTTTACATGGGCATGTTTAATTTATATTTTAAATAACAAAATTTTTTTTTTTGAACTTATAGAGTATTAAAAAGATGTATTAAAATTTTTATTTTTAAAAATTAAAAAATATCAAATAAATTGATGTGTTCTTTTTCTTCTACTTGTTGTTTTTTTCCCGAAAAATATATGGTTCAAAAGCATATGAAAATATAATTAGAAAAAAACTAAAAGTGAAGGAGAAACTCATGTAGCCCAAGACTCATATTATTATTTATTGAAATAATGTTTTGACGATATGCCCCATAAGAACCCTGGTTAGATTTTTTTTACATGATCCGGTAAAAGAAAGAGAAAAAAAAAGGAAGGAATTTATGTAGAAACTTTACCCCGAGAATAAGAAAGATTAAGAAAATTAATGTAGCAATTTTTAATGGATTAAAAGAATAAATAAATAATATGAGGATGTTAAGCATTTATAAGAAGGGTAAAATAAGAATAAAAAAGAAAGAAAAGAAAATTTTATTCTTCCTCTCCATTGGTGCCCGACTGCTGCTAGAGAGAGAGGAAAAAGATTTTAAAATTTCTTTATTTTTTGCTCTTGAAATTGATTGAATTTCATTATAAATTAAAGGGAAAAATTTGGGAGGAGAAATTTGAGGTTCCAAGAAGAGAATCGATTGGTTAACATTCGAAGTTCACTTTCATGCTTGGTAAGAAGTTTCAAACCCAATGATGTAAGATTTATGGAAGAAATTCTAGTTTTATGCATGAAATTGGATTTTTCTAGTTAGAGTTCTTGAAGAATAATTCGAGAAAAATATTATATTGTTATAAATTTTTGTAATGGGGGTAAATTGTGTTACAAATAATGTCTTATATTAGATAATTGAAGAAAATATCATAGGTATTAGAGGGGATTAGTATCGGCTATAAAAACAAAACAAAATAGAGAGTTTGAGGAAATTGATTTATTGTGTGAGAAGTGTTATGAGTGTGTTTGAAATGAATTATTGAATTGAATTAATTAATGTGTTGATTTTTTTTTACCTATAAGGATTATCGAAATGAATTATTGGGTTGAATTAATTGATACGTTGATTTATTTTACAGGAAATGATTGTCAAAATGAATTATTGGGTTGAATTAATTGGTGTGTTGATTTATTTTACTGGTAAGGATTATTGAAATGAACTATTCTGTTGAATTAATTGATATGTTGATTTATTTTACAAATAAAGAATATTGGAGTGATAAATCATTAGGTGTGTGATTTAATAATAATAATAATAATAATAATATGATGTATTTGTTGGTACAGGTGAGGTCGCAAACACTATTTAACAACAGGGGATCGCTAGTCAAGTGCAAAATCCAGATAAGTCATAGGCACCCTACATTAGTTCAATTGTTTTATTGTTATAATTCAAAATTATTTATTATTAATTCCTTTGGATTGTGAATTTTGTAAGTTGATATCAAATGTGAGCTATTTCTCTGGTTTTGAGCATTGTGAGCTAGTTGTTCTGGTGTAGGGACTAGCGCTCGGTTTTAGACAATGTGAGCCAGTTCTGGTGCAGGAATTAATGTCTTATTTTTGGACAATGTGAATTGGTAGTCTTGGTTAAAAATTAGTGCTATTTTGGCTATGTAATTTATTATCTTAGTTGAGGATTTGGTCCCATTATGGGATAATTGCCTAGTTCTAGGAGGTAAAGTGAATGTGAAAATTATAATTGGAAATTTTAGCGTAAGGTGTAACCTTGAATTCAATAAAGTTGTGTTTTGTTAAAAACAAATATCTAAAATTACATGAGATTATATTTTATTATGTGATTTTATTATGTTTTGTATTAAATAAATTTTCATGTTTTTTTCAACAGCATGAAGGATGTAATTAATTTTCAGATATCTTTTGTTTATGATATAATTTGGTTGGTATGTGTAAACTTTTTGGAAATTATCTTTTATTGTAATAAAAAATTTAGAAACTAAGGTATTGTAATTCAACTTAGAAAAGCTTCTATAGTATATTGTGTGGTCTAGCATGTTTTATTTTTTAAAATTGTAATATATGTATTTAATTAATTCATTGAATCTGAATATATTTACATATACTTAATTAATTGTTCGTGTAAATATGGAACTGAGATATAAAAAAAAAACTCTACTAAAATTTTGAAAAAAAATAAAAATAAAAATTCACTCTAATCTTAAATTGAATTATGATATTTTTATATGTAAGTTATAAAAAGTGGAGGTTGTTACAATGATATAGATGAAATTATCCTCCACCCAAAATTTACTTCAAATGACAAAATCGCTAGCACATTGTCATAGTTTACAGTGTAATGTAACTATATCCACAGTAAACGACACAGTAAAAGAGCAACGCTGTTATTGATGGAGGAAGCTATAGCTAGACTACGGTTTTTTTTCATGGTTACGTCCGAAGAACTGAACGACCTGTAGCATGAACGTTACAGCCGACAAAGTCGTTTGTAGTGTTGTGAACTGTGAGGGTAAGGTATCGTGTGTGCCTTCGTGTCTTGACACTTTAGTGCATAAATGGACACGTGGCAGCTCAAATATGGTGAATAAATTTGTAGTTTGGACCCACCTTGGAGACAAGTTAATTATTGACATTGTTTTTGCACATGTTTAGAACGTTTGTGAGGTGATGTGTTTTGTTTTTGTTTTTATTTTTTTGTTTTTTTATATATGTTTTGCATGTATGCGTAGTTATCCAATCTCGTCTTGGCAATTTATTTTATAATTTGTTGAGGTGTGGTCTAATCTTTCGTTGTTTGATTTTTTAAAATTATTTTTTATTTAATAGTATAATAAAAAATAGATGGTAGCAAAACCAATTACCAACCTAATATCATAATATTTTGTAAATTAAAAGCACTCTTTCCTAAAAATAACTCATTATGGTCTAAAATAAGTTTAAAAATGAAACATTCAAACAAAGTCTCTCTATTTTATATATAATTGAAGAAAAAGATAATGATAAATATGATAAAATTAAATTCTTAAAAAAATATAAATTTTATGTTAATAAAATATTCATGAGTTTTTTTTTCATATTAGTCACATAATAATTGGATAGGAATGTTAAAATTCCTATAAAAAACTATAATATTATTTGAAATACATTACTAAATTAAGTAATAGTTTTTTTTATAGTGCATTTAAATATAAATCTAAATCCAAAATAAAAGGAAAAGGAAAAACAACCGAGCACTAATCAAATGATAGAATATTTGTTTGAAACTGTGATAATTTCATTGGAAATAAACCAAAATAATATATGAAGAGTAATTCAAAATCAATCAAATATTGAAGGATGAAATGAAAAAAAAAAACAAATATAAAAATCCAATGTTTTAGGATAAAAATGAAAAAAATAACAAATAAAAAATTAAAGGACAAAAAAAAATCTAAGCGTTTGAGAGTTTTTTATTTTTATTTTTTTAAGTAATTATAAACTCTCTTTTTTGTAACATGATATATTAAACACTCTTACAAAAAAAATTAAAAAGTGAATTTAATGAATTTGAAATTATATGGAAACTTTTTGCACTCTTGACTATATTGGAAAAAATATATAAGGGTCCACATAAAGTTTACCAAGAAAAACACAAATGAATCATGAAGGAAAAAAAACTGAAAAACATAAAGTTTACCCAAAAAAAGAGGAAATTATAAAGTAAGTCAAGGTATCATTTAATAAATTTGGAATTATATGAAAACTTTTTTTCATTCTTTTTCTAATATTGAAAAAATAAATAAAGAGATAACGTCCACATAAAGTTTACCTAAGAAAAATAGAGTAAAACCTATGGGGTCCAAGTCAAAGAATATTCACATATAACTTAACCACCCGGACAATGATGTAAGATTTAAAACAAGTATTTTATGATTGTTAAAGAAATTTTTTAAAAATATCAAAATAATATGTGATTGAAATGTGATAAAATCATGTTAAAGATTTATTTAAAAATTTTCAAAATAAGTGAAGACTTAAATTGAATTTTCATGAACAACTTATTATTAATGTTATTATTTTATATCAAATACACAATAATAAAAAAAATATTATTAAAATTCAAATAAAAATTTATAATAATATTTAAGAATCATATCAAAATTAAAAAGTAAATGAAACCTATAAAAAATCTCCCGAGTTTCAAAAATATTAAAAAAAATTAACAAACAACATGTCTGTTTAAAGATAATGCTACTAACAAGATTCAAACATGAGACCTTGAGGTTTTTTCTCACATGCTATCAACTGAGCTATGATATAAAATTATTATAGAATGATTTAAAAAAATGTTAAATTGTTTTATTTTTATATAAACAGTAAATCACTAAAAAGAATTCAATTGTTTTATATTGTTTAGGTAATTTGGCTTAATACAAACTTATATATTACTAATAAACAATTTCTTATAGCTAGTGATGGTCAATTAATAATATGATGCTTCTATTCTGTCATTATGAACTATAAATGATAGCCTCTAAGTATTTAATTATTGATTATGAATTGTATATATATATATATATATATATATATATATATATATATATATATATATATGATCATAAAAGAAAAAAAAATAGACGAAAAACTTTTTAATATATACAAGTAGTGAGACGCTATTGATTCTCTTTAGCCATCATAATTAACTAGTTTTTACATTGTTAAAAATGATACTTTAATAAAGAAAATTAGTTCTTTTTTCTTTTCTTTTAAAGCTCTCACTCTCACCCTTGATTATTCAAAAAAAAGTTAAAAACCCATAACCTTTGCAAAGACAGATTCATCAGGATTTTATTATTAATTTCAGAATTAAATTAGTTTGAATATTCACATTAATAAAAAAAAAATTATATCGGGACTTGTTGGTATCCTAAACCAAGTACTGTTAATCACTTTGTAGTTATTTATAGGAGTTAATTTTGAGCGTAATCTAAGCACTGCAGTCTGTACACTGTGATTCTAATTGGAAATATTTTTATTTCTTGCAAATTACTGGAAGAAGATTAAGAAACTTGATGATCCGGAAACCACAGATAAAACGTCTTTAAAATTGACTAAAACAGTTACCAAGAAAAGTTAAGGATGCATGGAAGGTGAATATTTATTAGGTTCAATGCAATTTTTTAAAGTGCCTTTGGATCACATTAAAGATAATCCTCCTCTAATTTATAATTACTTACTTCAACCCTTCTCGAATTTAAAACTTTCGAAGTTTGAAACCTGTTAGAAGAAAATCTAATTGTTTAAATTTTCCTTAAAAACACGATAATTTTTGTTAGGGACAAGTTTTTATCGTCAAAACAATTTTTTTTTAATGATGTCTTAATAATTAATATTAAGTTACCAATGGAATTATAACTCAACTATAATATCAATATCCTCTTTTTTCTTCTAGATTTCTCAGGTTCCATCTATTTTGCAACTAAAAAGTAGTTTAGCATCAAGTTAATGGAATTACACTTGCATCAAATTCTTCGTTTTGGTAAGCTCTTACAAACTGTAGAAGGATTCTAATTAGAGTGCTATGTACATTTGCCTCTGCCAACCATATACTGGTCTGTGCAAGGGTTTTTTTATTTAATTTTTAATAATCGTGAGTGTTCGGACTAATTTACGTGCACCTCAACTAATTTTCTAGGATCTTGAAGTTAACGACCAAGTAAGCTTTCAGTGACCCTAAATTTTATGACACTCGAATTGATTATATGTTTATGAGCCACACAAACTACAACATATAATCTCCTTATAACACATACAGATAAACATGTCTTTTTCTAGCCTGTTATGAAACATCTCAGCACCTAAGGTGGCCATAGCAACTGATCTTCACATGTCAATATTCTTAAATTTTAGCAGGAATTAATGTAAGATCTAACAAATGTACGTAAGGGATTCAAATCAAAGAAGTTGACTGCTTAACTATGCATTGCACGAATACTTAATTTTATTGGGTTGAAAACTATAAATCTCGATGTGTTTTTGAAGAACAAAAATTATTTTAAAAAGTAATTATCATTATATTTCCAAACACTTTAAAATAAATTCTAACCTCGAATGGCAAATTAAGAAATAAACCCACTTTATCAATTCAAATTTCAAGGTCTCACTCTTTTTATTTTTTTAAATAAAATATATTCTCATTCAAACTATAAAATAAGATCTGTATTCCAAATCCATGCATAAAAATATAAAAACCCTTTACAAATAATAAGATAAAAAATCCATATATAATATGAAAAATAAAATTATAACTCCACAAAACAAAACAAAAAAAGTAAAAAAATAAAAATGAGCTGAGATGTCCAATATCCTCGTACAAAATGTCCCAAGCACCTATTAAAATGAGCTGCAAGAAAATGCACTCTAATAGCACCATCGATCTAGTCTTGAATCGCCAACCAATCTCTACATTCGTTCTCCTTCCTATAGATATGACAAACTTGAAGAGTCCAATTTTTATCAAGAAGATCCATGATTTCTCTAAATGAAGGATCCCTGACATTAATTTTACATATTCTTTTTAAGTGTTTGAAGTTTAAACACGAGTCCATGCTTGTCCTCGGATTCGGCTAGCTCGTAGGTTATGTCCATCACTGTGTTTTTTACACTGATCAAATATGGACTTTTTAATTACTTCGAATGATTCCAAGCCCACCAAACTACCTTTGGAATAATCATTGGTGGGGTTCTAAACTCCTAATTAAGGCTTAAGATACCCCTAAACACCATCCTTTAAAGGTCAAAGACGGCACCTCTTTTACATTCTTTTGAGTAAAGTTATGCACAAGCATGCCATCTTACATTCTTTCTTTCTTCCTATAGAAAGAAAGAAAACAGAAGACAAGTGCAGTAATGGAGAGGCAGAAGATTAGGAATGTCATTGTCACTCAACATCTGCATAGAGTGCATAATTGAGTCAGATTTTTATTTTGTTTAATAAAAGACAAATGGATATGAGTAAAATTCAAACCGATTAATTTTACTAGGCTTAGAGATAGGTCATGAGACCAGGTTGATGGATCTATATCCAGCTCGTTATCTGCATTATTTTTAAAAAAGAAATCCCAAGAACATACATATAATTTCTTACGTATTATTTCCATCTTGGATTTTGTTTTATAGTTCCTTTTGTTTTGTTTAGAGAATTCTTCTTAAGATGTTGCGATTTATGATTTATGATCGGAGATTTATTAATTTTCTAGAAAATACATATAATCATATCCCTTTATATATATATAAAAAAAAAAACTAGAAAACCCTAATAATATTAAATAGAAAAAATATTCCCTCTAAATAAATAAATAAAAACTAGAAAAAAAATTATAACAAAGAATAAGAAATAAAATTAAAAAAATATCTATCTTCTAAAAAAACACTTAAAGAATATAGTTGTAGATATTTTAGATCTTTAGCAGCTATTCGACTCCAATTTGATGTAATAGCATCTTTACACAAGAGAAAAGTTTAAGTGGGAGTCACTTTCCTTCAAGACCCCAACTACATGTGCACACGACATATGATGACTTAGAAAAACTTGGCTGGGATCAAAGAATACTTCAAGAACTCTAGAACAGCAAGACTGGGTATGTTCAAGTAGCAATTTTGTGCCATCATGTGATTCAAATTCAAACTCGTCTTTGCCAAATGCTATATCTACACGATAAGAATAGTCTTCTAAGATCTTTAAAAATTCTCACCCCTTTTTTTCAAGATTCAAAAATCAAATCTCAAACAGTAACCATCTAGATTTCGGTGTTGAGTGTGGAGATAATATATAAAGGCACACATCAAGTTTTCACTCTATATCTAATAAAATTGGTTGCTTCGTAGATTTAGACATTTCATGACGTCGAGCCAAGTTAAGTTGTTGGGTTTTGTATCTGAGCATGAATCAACCGATCCTAATCGGCCCCAAACACAATACAATGGAAACTTACTTATAATATATGTGTGTTCAGAATTAACCCTCACATGTCAAGCTTATATTTTAGGAGGAATTAATGAAAGATCTTAAAACTGTACGTAAAGTATTTATATATGCAATGCACGAATAGTGAATTTTATTTGGTAGAGAACTTGATCAAATATAAATGTTCAGAGTTGTGGGGGATTCTTATTGGGGATTCTTAAGGAGAGTGCAGCTGGAGGTGGATTCGAAGTTAGCTGTGGATATATTACTCCAGCAGAACTCGTTGCGTGGAGATTATGCTCACCTGATTTCGGCTATTCAAGCCATGCTTCGCCATCCTTGACAAGTTGATCTCTCTCACTCACATTTTTCGGGAAGCAAATCGGGCAGCAGATTGTTTAGCATCCATTGCTTATTCTTCTGACATAGGCATTGTCTATCACGAGGAAGCACAATTGGGGTGCTCGAAGATCTTGCTTGAGGATATTAGTGGCGTCACAAGGCCTGTATTGTGTAGTATTTAACTCTTTCTGGAGCCTAGCTCTCCTTGTATTCATAAAACAATCCTCTTAAAATATTATTTTTTGTAGGTTTAATCCGAGACTCTGTTTTTACACTTATCATATATCAAATGTGGAGTCTTTGATTCAAATCATTCGAAGCCCACCAATCTAGCATTGAAACAATGCTTGGTGGGGTTCTAATTAACGTTTAAAACTCTAAACACTATCGTTTAGAGGTTCAATGAGACGCAGTTTGTTCCCTCAATTACATTTTTTTGAGTAAAATCATGCACAAATTATCACCATTATTTAGCTGCCAACCTCAATTGCCATTAATGTCTTCTACTCAAAAACATTTGAATAAAAATCTCTCATTTGTAACCAAAACTTGAGGCCTAGAAGCCTAAAATTGAGGCTGAAAAGCCATTAACAGGACCACTGATGAGGGATATTAAAACGTTTTACAACTGAAAAAAGGTGATAAAACCTGGTTTTTTACCTCTCAATTTTCTACTTGCAGGATTTCATTGATCAGTAGAAGCAAAACTATTGACAAGGAAATAAAATTAGAAGAGTTTCAAGGAGTTAGTGCAGTGGATAAGAAAATATGTTCTTTTTCTTATTTTCTGAGTTTAGATTTTGAGACCAACATTAAAAAAAAAATTGTTATCAACCACCAAGTCTTATATATGCCTCCTCTATGAAGTAGAAGCAACAATCAAAGCCTAGTTAGGCATGCCACAAGCGAACAAGGCCATTTAACATAACATGTAAGAAATTGTTATCACCTTAAGAACTGGAGAGCTCAACTCAATCCAAAGGAACTCGAAAACACCATTTCATAGAAGAGCAAGAATCTTCAACATGACAAACACAAAATCTAAATGAAGAGAAATTACAGAGTTACTCTTTCTGCTTTTTCAAGAGCAAAGGTCCAACATTGTCTCCAGTAGCTTTGTTGTGCTTTACATGGCTTCCATCACACAGAGGGAAAGTCCCTGACCTCCAGCATCTAAGATTAACCAATGCAAGTTATTATCAATAATTTGGCAAGCAAATGATTTTTATGAGTATATATTATTTCTTGGCTCCAATTTAATTACTTTATCTTGGTTGTGCTCTTGTTACAAAAAAATTGATTGTCAATATATTTAAGCCAAGTGACTAACATATAGACAATAATCAAAATATAGAAAAACAAGCAAGAGTGATCCACAACAGAGACAGATGTTTTTTTGATAAACAGAGACAGATGTATACCTGCAATAAGCAGTGAGTGGCTTGGAGAGTTCAGCAACCATAACAGAGTCCACCACCTTCTCTTCAGTCTTTCTAATTTCAGGATTTATAGCTTGAGCTTCTGCTCTCACCACCACCAAACTCCTTGGCCTTGCAGCTGCAATATTTGGCTTGACCCCTCCGATTCTTGATTTGCTGTAACAAAAACTAGCGCTAGATACGGATGCCATTGACATGGTTAATAAATGTGTAGCCTTTCTTCCCCACAAAATTTCTCGAGAATTCTCTGGCTCAAATTCTTAGTTTGTGAAGGAAAGTGGGTTGGTGGTGAAATTTATGTGCAGAGTTTGAAAACTGTGTGTTGAACTTGTGGAGAACACACGATCTGGTGAAATGTGTGGATGTTGGTGGTTCGTGGGCATGTTTTGTATGGATAATTTTTTTTCACTCAGATAACTATTTGGAGCACAGTACTTTCGTCGGTGAGGGTCGTGGGTGAGAGAAGTTGAGTTGACATGGGTTTATTAGGTTTTTTTTAATAAAAAGACAGTCATTTTAAATAAAATTAAAATCAATAAAATAAAGTTATTTTAAACCAGAAATTTTAAGAAAAGAAAATCGGTAACCAAGTTTCAAGTTTTAATCATGGTTAACATGTGTGGTCACTCAAGTTTTACTAAATCAATTCTCTAAATAGTTCAAAAACAAACTTCATTTGGAATAAGTATCGGTTGGACCAATCAAACCAAATTAAATTTAATAAATACGATTAACCTGTGTGTTCCAAATCAAAGAATATTCACTTGTAACTTAATTTTATCAGGTTTATACGCAGGCCTGT
>Ga0307515_10024187_pt1 | contig 10594 bp, 9 predicted proteins | sample 17_EM_MG_FD_194513 | JGI IMG/M metagenome (GOLD analysis project Ga0307515, IMG submission 194513) | Populus trichocarpa ectomycorrhiza microbial communities from riparian zone in the Pacific Northwest, United States - 17_EM | ecosystem: Host-associated > Plants > Roots > Unclassified | place...
AAAGGAAAAAAAAATCATGTTGGAAACACTGTAGCAATTCACAGTGTTTTGTGATGAAAGCTACAGTGCTTCCCCACATGATTTAGCCTTATTTGTAATGACTTGTAATTGTAATTCACAAACAACTTAATATTAAAAAAATAAAATTGAAAAGGATAATTTGAAAAAAATTATAAAAAATACCATGTGGGAAAAAACACTGTATTGTAACTGTAATTTTTAACCAGCTCAATATTAAAAAATAAAATAAAAAAGAGATAATTTTGGAGAAAAAAAATCATGCGAAGAAACACTGTAGCAATCAACAATGTTTTAAAGAAAAAAAATTACAAAACCAAATTCTCAATCAGCTCAATATTAAAAAAAATCGACAAATATAATTTTGAAAAATAAAGAAATAAAATAGAAAAACTATGTGGAAAAACATCGCAGCAATTTACAGTATTTTAAAGAAAAAAAATTACAAAGCAAAAATTTTAACATGTCAATATTTAAAAGGTAAAATCAACAAAAATAATTTTGGAAAAAAAAATAAATGAAAAAAAAAAAGAAAAAAATAGGAAAGTTGGAAAAAAAATTTGAAAAAAAAGGGAAAAAAACGGAAAAAAAAAGAGAGAAGAATCACTGTGGATTACTGTTGTAATCCACAGTGAAATGTGTGTGAGGAAACAGTGATCCCCCTACACCATTTAGAGTATGTTTTAATATGTTAAGTGAATCGAAGTTATTAATGCTACCATTAAATGATTTGTAATTTCTCAAGATATGTTTTCAAATCACTCCATGATTTTTTTTGTGAGAATAAATATTTTATAGATGCACTAATTGTAGGATGGATAATCCCAATGTTCAAATATAAAAGAGAATATCAATGAAGTGTTGGTCTAGCGGTTAAGGTACTGCTATATCCCTGTAAGGGTGAGAATACAAGTTCGATCTCCAGGAAGCGCACTTATTAGAAGGGGCAGCCACGAATCCTGAACGGGACTAGTTTCACCCTTTAAAAAGGTATGGGGATATCCAGGTAAGAAAAAAATAATATGAAGGAGAATATCTTGGTTGCTAAAAAGACTTAAAAAAAAAGAAGAAGAAGAAGAAAAGAAAACCTTCACCGAAATATTCAACTCAAGATAGTAATTAGAGAAAACTCCAAATTAATTTGATAACCCAATCTTTTGTTGATTTTCTATTTGAAATTAATACCTAAATTTTAATGTTATCTTTGAGTTGCTCGCCTTTTCCCCCTCTCTAATGTGATACTTGCGTGTAAGTTCTATTGTTTTTATGATATGAATGCTGCCTCATGCCATAGGACAAAAGAGTAGAGCCAGATTAAAATAGATTAAACGCATATTTAATACCTAATCTTCCATTAAAATCGAAGATCTGAACACCTCACCTCACCTCAATTCATCAATCTATTTGATTTTCCAAGCCTTCATATTTTTTTTCTTCAAAATGGTACCTTTCATGACAAATATTAGGAGAAAGAAAGAAGATATAATATATGAGTATTAAAATTGAAGGTTAAATAGATAACCAATCAAAGATTACAGAGCATTAAAAATATTGCAGTTTTACAAGAACAAACAACGTCATCTCCATCTACAAAAATAGGAGCTAAAAGTTATGAAATAGAAAACCACCTCAACATCATACTGCTTTGTCGTGCCTGATATAGGTGAACATGTGATTTGCTTGATTCATCTTACGACTCTCATGGAACTCGAGATGACGCATGGCATAGCATGTTCCTCTGAAACCTCTACAAACCCATGCTATAGAGCCAAAACCTATTTCGAAACCCAACTTTACCAGACTCCATGCCAACTCATGCAAGGACAAGCGTGCATTGTGATCAACGGTACTGGAGGGAGGTCCATGAAGATCAATGGTATTGATCTTACCAGCACAGACCCCTCATGGCTCCCATTTTTGCCTATAAAAGCCTCCCAAATACCTATACTAGGGCCACAAAAAAAGAAAAAGGAAGAAGGCAGTAAGTGCAGGAAACCTTAGCCGCCAAAAAGGAGAAAGAGAGAGAAAAAAACATTAAAAACACTAAGAAAGGAGAAGGAAGTAGCCATAAAGAGATAAAAAGAGGAGTACAAATAGAGAGAAAACAAGAGTAGAAAAGCAATAAAAGATACATATACAGATAAAAACCAAGGAAAGATGCAGTAGAATAGAGAAGAAGGACGAAGGACAAGCTTGGTGCTGGCATAGCAGTAGAAAAGCAATAAAAGATACATATACATGACAAGCTTTGTTTGGAACTTCTGTTCGATGCAATGCAGGCAGAAAAATCTTTGTAATCAATTTCCAATTCTTTACACGCCTTTTGTACTTCTTTAACTTTGTTTTGGATTCATGATTTTTTTTTTTTAAGTTGTGTTTCATCTTGTAAATTCCCTTTTAAATCTTGCATACGGCTAAACCTTTCAAGAATATAATAATAATAATAATAATAATAATAATAATAAATCTTTGCATCATTTTTTAATTTACACATGCTTTTCTAATTATTGATATTAATTTAATCATAATTTTATATTCGTGTTTTAAAAATAAAAAGCCAAAAATACTTTTTATATTGTATACATATATTTTGGATTTTATAAAACTCATCAGATTTGACTCATATTAAAAGGCTTTTGAAAACCTAACATACCAAAACCCTTCAAAAAAATATTCTCTTTTTTGTAAATCATAAAAAAAATATTTTTTTATTTACCCATGTACTCAAGATAAAAATAGCGAACTATTATTTTGAGTATTAACCGGGAGTAATTAACCCCTCTTTAGATTTGTAAAAATATACCTTCTTCTTATGTTATGATAGTCTAATATTCATTGATGCTATCTAAGTGCTAAATAAGAGTATTAAATCTCTTTTTAAGTCTAATATTCACGGACGACACTTGAGTGTCAATCAAGAGTTTAATTCCCTTTATGAATAATAATTCATTGATGACACTTGAGTGTCAATCAAAAATATAAATTCCCCCTATAAATTTTAAATGTCAGTGCCACTAGATCTTGCCTCCAAAAAAATCAACTCAAATGGACACCATTTGAAAATTTTAAGATTAAGGTGTAATAACTCTTATTCAGTAAAAATTTATGAGTGAACCCGATGTTATAGGAATAAATGAATTTGGATGGTTCACTGTCCACGTATTTTTATTGCATAAACAAAAAGTTTAGCAACATTTTAGGAGGAGACCGATGTCTTGATAAACTATTAGTAGTAAATCATGATCTAAAGTAAATAGACATATAAATATCAATTAACCAAACAAATTAGGAGTGACAAAAACAACGAAGATTTTAGAATGGATAAGCATAAAACCTACATTGGTTTTAACTTATTGCAGTAGACCCATGTAGATAGACCACCGGTAGATTAGACATAACATACCATTAGGAATAAAGACAAGTGGCAATGTAATTTACCTTATGATGTCTTAATGTGATAATATATATATTTTTTAACATAATTAGTTCATTATCTCAGAACTTTAAAGGTTAATTAGGGTTTCTAATGACTACAATACTAGATGAAGACTCATCTTTTTATTTTACCTCATTTTTCAAATACATTTCATATCTTTGTAGGTTCACCGTGATGCTGGATGCGACACTCCATACAATAAATTCATATCCATCAAGCCCACGCCTTCTTTATTTTTGTATCTTTTTTTGTTTTGCATTTCATTTTTAACATTTTCTTGATATTATTTGTCTTATAATTGAGGGAGTTCTCAACCAAACACTCAATCCTCAAAATGCAAATATAGAATCTCTTAAACTTGCTATTATCTCATCCCTCAACTGTCGAAGATGATCACAGATCTAACCTTAGTTAGATTGGTAGCAATATTGTTGCCTAATTACGCAAGCACATTGCTAGTTCTAATCTTTTATTTTTTATGATACTTAGAGCCTGTTTATCTAAGCTGTTTTGTTGTTTCATCTACTTTGAATTGAAAAGTAGGTTGAAAAGTATATTTTTACATGTTATCAACCTAAAAAGCAGAAACAAAAGTTTAGAAAAACAAAACCTTAACCTTCCCATACCCCATGTCATAGTGGTTCCATTAGCTAATTTGATTATTTTTTTTTTTGTGATAGTTGATATTAATTTATAGTCTCGCACGCTATGCTACAAGTTAATAAAAAAAATTTAAGTTCATCCTAGCCGGTCAACCTTGAAACCTCATGACTTTACTTCTTACTTAGATTGAGTTTAAAATTAAACTATGTAAGATTTGTCCTGACATGACATAGTCGATTTGATGGATTCAATAGCAACCCGAATGACTAGTAAAAAGTATGGCTTGACTTAAAAAAACTGAAGATGATATTTTTTTTTAATATTGATACAACGATATATTGAATCGACATGGGTTTCATGACTTAACCCGTCAAACCCGCAACCTGGATCATGGACTTTATTGGATTTAATAACTTTATTTTTTAACTATATTTTACTTAATTATATGATAACAAAAGGATTAAATTTTTTTATCCATGTTTTAATTAATTATATGAAAACAAAAGGATAACAAAAATATATGCTTGTAAAATCAATACAAATCAAATATCAAAACATTTATTTAAGAATGCAATAACTTTATATAAAGCAAATCAAAACAAATTATGAAGATAAATTCAAAATAAAAGAGAAGTTGAAGGGTGAAATTAAGAAGGAAAGAAAAGGAAAAAAAGGAATTGTAAAAAAAAAACTGTTAATTGAGAGAGGAGATTCACTGTTCATATAAATAGTAAAACTGAATTAGTTGCTTTAGCTATTTTGTCAAGGTTAATGCCCCGTTGTTTCACTTGTTAACACTGTTTTTTAAGAATTAACTATTAATAATGTAGTATCTCGACTTTTTTGGGTGGAAAATAAAATTGAATAAAATTTAAAAAATGAACACCAATGTATTTTTATTTTTATTTTTATTATTTAATTTAGTTATATTTTTACATGTTTTTAATTTTAAACATGTATAAACTCTAAGTATTTCTTAGATATTTTTCATTTAACATGTTGTTTTTGTGACGATTTATAAACTAAATATCTTTACTCATTAGTTTAATATATATTTATAAACTATGAGTCACTATAAATACGTTTTTTTTAAGAATTAACTATTAAATGTAATATTTCGACTTTGTTGAAGGAAAAATAACATTGAATAAAATTTAAAAAATGAACTGATGAAGGCCTGTAGAAGGTCGTCTATAGACTTATATAAGGATGTTTAGGGCTTTGCCCTGTCTATATTCTTTTCCAAGTTTCTGGGTTTAGCTAGCAGCTATGAACAAAGACTATTTCTCTTGTAGGATCGATGCTGTGAGCCCAAAACTGAAAAAGGAAAAGAACTTCCGCGCAAAACATTTTTTCTTTGTATACCCCATCATATTATTTCATTGTAAATATTTTTTTAATAATGTGAGTTTAGAAATGCTAAGTACTAATTAAGCAATAAAGCTAACTTCTTAATTAACGTTATAATTTTTTTGTGTTAGTTTTATAAAAACATTCTTTCAAAAATCACTTTCCTCAAAATCTTGTCCATATTTATTTATGGATTCCACAAACTACAAAAATTGTGATCTTGCCGAAAGGAATTTCCAATAATATTTTTGGTGCAATTAATTAGCATCACTTAATTATTTAAATTTCTTTGTGTTTGCAAACCAGATTCAATCTAAGCTCATAGTTAACTATCATTCAATTTCTTTGTTTATTAGAATGCACTGGATAATTGACCCGTGTTTTGCTCCGCATCGGATCAATTTATTTTTAATATAGAAAAAATTGTCAAAGTGTTGATGATGTATTTTTTAATAAAATTCTTTTAATCGTAAACTATAAATATGATGCATATTGGACGGCATCTTTTTTAAATATTGATATGATGGTATATTGGATGAATTTTTTTTCAAATATTGAGACTGTGACATATTGGATTGTCTAGGTTTAAATATCAAATATACGACCGAGGTCATGAGACCGTAAAAACCTTATAGAAAATAAATCAAAATAAATTATGAAGGCCAATTTCTAATCAACCCAATGTTGTAAGATAAAATTGAAAAAAAAATATTAAATAAAAAAAGAACAAAAAAAACTATTCAAGTTAACCTAGGTCACAAGTTTAGGATAACCGTATATAAAGCAAATTAAAAAATAATTACGAAACTCAATTTTCAACCCCAATTTTAAAGGATAAAATAAAATAAAAAAAATTAAAAATAAAAAAAAACAACCCAACTCAACCTAGACAAACTTGTTAAACACACGATACCTGAGTCATGTGACCAACATAACTTCATAAAAATAAAATAAAAAAATTTACAAAACTCCATTCCCAACAAATTCAATGTTGAAGGTTGAAATCAAAAGAACAAAAATAAATTTATGAGATCTAGCATTGAAGGTTGAAATCGAGGAAAAAAAACTAAATTCATGAAACCAGTATATAACCCAACATAAATTAAAAACAATTACAAAATACAACTCTCAAAACAACATAATATTAAACGATGAAAATAAAAAACAAATTAAAAAAAATAAAGATTCAATTGTTGAAGGGTTGAATTGATAAAATAAAAAGCAAAAAAAAAAAAAAAAACACAAATCATTATTATAACGAATAATATTTTGTGAGTGTGATTACAATAGTTTATCCATACTCTCTTGTATTTTGTTAATTTGAATATGGAGACCAAGATATAAATAGGTTTTTGTCTTTATGTCAAAGACAATTCTTAGTTATTTTTTTGTTCCTTAAAAAAAAGATAAAAGAAATATAGAGACATAGAAAAGATCAAGTTAAAACTTTTCTTCACAAATATCCCTTTAGATATTAATTTCAATCTCTATCCTTGCATTCAAATCTAAATTGTTGATTTTAATTAACTTAATTTTCACTATTATATCTAAAAACTAAAAGTTATATAAAAAAAATGTTAGATTTTAACAGAAAATTATATATATATACATATATATATATATATATATATATAATAATAATAATGTTTAAAAACTAATAATATCTCTTTATGATTTCAAACAGACTTTTCTATGCCATCCTTTTAATCCATCAAACAAAATATAAAAACATTTTGCATACTGCTACGGAATATATATATTTTTTTTATTATATCTTGTTTCATTTTATTCTATTTATCCCAATATCGTCAAAGTCTTTTATATTCCAAGATAACAATCAAATGCTATCTTGCAGTTCCAAAACAATGTAATAGCCATAGGTGATCTATGATTTTCTTTCTTTCTTTTTTATTTTTTTTCCTTGAGGAGGAATGATTTTGATATGATTGTTGGAATTAAATTGTATTATGGTAAATCTAAATGCATTGTATCAAGTAATCACCAACTTTTTCCAAGGCCAATTGGTTTTTTCAAGATTGGAAGACCTAAATGTAGAAATTCCAATTCATATATATATATATATATATCCAATCTATATTATTAAACTTGTATTCCTTCGGCATGGCAAGTTTCAATGGCTTAATTTGGCATGAAACAGAACTTCAGGGAGACCAACTGGCAGAGCCAAACGAAGTCTTGTTTCCTTATTCATGCTCTAGACCTCAACTTCTGGATCAAGGCTAACCCACTTCACCAACTTCATTGAAAGGATTGGCTACTCTCCCACAAACTGTGGCACCCAACTATAGGGCTTGGGTTAACACAAGGATGCAAAAACAGTAAAAGCCAGTTGGCACACCCTTCTTTGAAAAAATTATCATCGACAACATGATCTCCTTCATGAATATATATATATATATATATATATATATATATATATATATATAGAAGTAAGGAGAAGATTGATGATGCAAAAGGGTATGTGCTTAATCCTATGATAGATATGTTTTATATGAAAAATAATGTCAGAAACGGTGAGCCACAGGAAGCTTCCAGCCGTCCACCGACTTCAAAGAACAGATTGGTGAGCTTGAAATGGGTTTTTAATTTTAAAGCAGACCAGGTGCATGCATGGAATCTTGATATTCTTTAAGAATGAATTTCTACAGTTCATGATAAAAAAAAAAAAAAAACTTGAACAGTAGAGAGATTTGGCTAGATTTGAATGATTCTTGTAGGTCCTCGCCCATATTGTTTTTGTTTTTCCTCGGGGGCTAACGTCCAGAAACTGCAGCAAATCATTCGAGATTTCTCGACCCCGTTTTCGCCTACTGAGTTAAATCACTTCCTTCAAACTGATGTAGCAAATTGAATCTTAACTGAGTAAAATGGATAGTGACTTGACGTACCAGGTTGGATATATCGATTTTAGGTCAACTTTTTTCAGGCAACCGACCTGAGTTAAGAGATGAGTCAGACAAGTACCCGGATCTACCTGTGAGAATTTATTGCCTTCTCAATGCATGTGACGGTAACAAATATCTTCAATCACTGCTCTGGAAGTCCTCGTGTTTGGAGCTGATATGTATGGACATATAAATAACTGTTCTCGGTGCTCGTGCAGTCGTGCTGCTTCCTAGCCGGACAGAACCCTTTTTTTTAAAAAAATAATAATTAAATAATAATATATAGTTATTGAAATAAAATTAAAAAATATGTAAAATATTGCTTACAATAAAAGTATAATGATTTCCAAGCCGGGATATTTTGATAAATTTACTATTTAGATTACTATTATTTTAATGACTATCATCACCATCATCATTACTAATATTATTTATGTTATTGTTGATGTTGTTATCACAATTATTACTATTATTATCAAAATTAAAATCATTATCACTTCTATCACCATTATAATAAAATAATACTACTAATATCATCACTATTATTATTGCTATTATTATCATTATTGCTATTATTATTATTATTATTATTATTATTATTATTATTATTATTATTCCTACCACCATTACCATCATCATTACTAATTTAATTACTACTACTACCATTATTATTATTATTATTATTATTCATTTTATTTTTACCACCACCACCACCATCAGAATCATTATCATCATTACTATCATTAATAATAATATCATCATTGGAAAAAAAAAAAACCTTAAGTTGATTTGAATGATAGAACTCAAAACTATAAAAATTTTGACAAAATAGCTAAGAATAATGATAAGAAATCAAAAGAAGGAGGACCAAATTGAAATCATTATTATTTTTATTAAAAAAACAAAACAAAATCATAAACTTAATTTGAAGGATAAAATTAAAAACAATAAAAACTAGGATAAAATGACAAAAAAAAAAAAATTAAAAGCAGAAAGACCGAATCAAAACATATTACATATACAAATTAGAAACCAATGGTTAAATTGAAAACAAATAAAACTTTAATAAAATAAAAAATAAAAAAATACTAAAATCAAAACAAAAAGGACTGAATTTGAAATACCAATAACAATGAGGACCATAGTGCTTTTCTAAAGGCAGGAGAGAGAAAAAAGGAAAAACATGGTCACCAGCGATAAACCAACTAAAAATTTGTTTACTTAAAGTGGAGAATCTTAATAAAATTTAAATAAGAATACAAATGCTAACAAACTGAGTATTGTGGTGACTGAATTTGATGTGTGAGGTTAAATTGTGTTAGATTGGGGGAAGGGGTGACTGTTTGTTGCCAAAAAGAAAATTGCATAAGGAAGAAGGAGAAATGAGGAAGGGTGAGAGGAAGGTCAATCGCCAAGTCATAAATTAAATATTACCGACGACATTATTAACATAATTATTTTGTCAGTAACTCCATCGATCATTCTGTCGGCAAAAATATCATGTCACCATACGATTTGCCATTTTTAAATCTCACTGTAATACCCTCAGTAATTTACTCGGTATATACCGAGAAAATTTTTCTGTTAGCATATTTACAGATATACTTTACCGTTGGGTTAATTCCATCGATAATGCCTCATGTAAAAGTTACACGTCATCGTATTATTTGGTTTTTTTTTCTTTTTTTATTTTTCCACTGCATTTCTCTCGATATATACTGAGAGAGTTTTTTTGCCAGTATTTACTAATGGATACAAGGATGAAAAATTATGTTGGTAAAAGTCATCATAATATACCGATAGAAAAAATCTGTTAATATTTTAATTTGTATTTGTTAATTTTTAGTGAAATTAGTATATATTTTGATTGAATATTTTTAAACCACTTTTTTAGATAATTTATTATGTTCCTATTCAATCGATTAGGCTTTCCAACTCAACAATGCTGAATTGTAAGTCTACAACTAATGCAGAACTTTTTAAAACATCATAGGAAGGAACATAAGAGAATTTAATTACGTATGGAAGCACCTGTTTATTTTACAGTTCTTCAAGATAGTAATTCCATCCCAGAATCCTTCCAAGCTTCTTATCATGCTTATAAACACACGTTGGTGCTACAATTAATGCACAAGTGTGTACATCTAAGTCTGAAGACTAGCTAAGTCAAAGAAGGCACCTCTCTTGTTCTTTAGTTGAGCGTAGGTTCCTCGCTCCACCACCTTTCCATCGGCGACGAAGGCAATGGAATCTAGATTCTTTATAGTGTTAAGCCGATGAG
>Ga0307515_10024189_pt1 | contig 10594 bp, 6 predicted proteins | sample 17_EM_MG_FD_194513 | JGI IMG/M metagenome (GOLD analysis project Ga0307515, IMG submission 194513) | Populus trichocarpa ectomycorrhiza microbial communities from riparian zone in the Pacific Northwest, United States - 17_EM | ecosystem: Host-associated > Plants > Roots > Unclassified | place...
GAGTTATTAAAGGATAAAAATAAGGAGTAGGGGAGGGGGGTTAAAGGGGGGGTTTACTAGGCCCTATGGGGTATTTATAAAAGTTTTGCTAGCCCTATAGGGTAGTTATAGAAGTAGTTATATAATAAAATAATATACCTTATTATAAAAGTAAGACTTCTAGATAGATACTATAGCGGGCTTTTAGCTTTCTAAACTTAGTCTGCTCTACTACTACCCTATTACTACCCTACTACTACCCTACTACTACCCTACTACTGCTACCGCTGCTATACTATCCCCCCGCGTTTTAGCCTATAATAGGTAGTAATACCTTTAGATATATAATATTAGTAGTAGTAGCGGTAGCGGTATCGCCTCCCTGCGGCAGTAATAGCGAAAGCCCGCGTATATCTGTTACTCTTAATAGCGTAATATATAACTGCCTATATATAAAGACTAGTATACGCAAATTAACACTAATAAAGTTAAAAGACTGCCCCTATAATTTGTTTACTATTATAGTAAAGTATAGCTAGATTAAAAACTACCTTCTACTAATAATAAACGGCAGCTCTCCGTCTATAGAGGTAAGCTTAATATAAGGGATTAGCTGTAGCTGCCTATAAAAGCTGCCGCTAAGTATCTAAGTTTTAATATAGCGCCGGCCTAGGCGCGTAATAACTATATAGGTGCCGTTATAGAGCCCTTCCTTAGGGTAGAGGTTTTATAAAAGGATTATAGGCGCGCCTACCTTTAGGGAAAGCTTTAACGGAGGTAGGCTAGTAGGGTTAAATATCTGTAGGAGCTTTGTTAGCGGCAGTTCTATATAATCCTCTTCTCTATTGTACTTTATAGAGTCTATAGAATAAAATATACTTAGGGAGCCGTGGAGCCACGTAAGGATAGCCTTGTTAATCTTAGCTATGGTATTATTATAAATAGTTAGGATAGCGCGATTATAGAAGGTATTAAGAGTAGTATATACCTAAGTAAGTAGTTATAGAGGGTATATATACCTATAAAAGGGTTCCTAGAACTAGAACTGGCCTATCCTAGGTAGGAGAGTAATACTATTAGCTAGGGCTATATTATAAGATAAGTCTCATACCTAAGCTATAAACTACTAATTTGTCTTACCCTAGCGGACATATATATTTAACCGCAGGGATAATATATATAAGGTAGGCTAGAGGAACAACCGCTATAGGTAGGCACTTATAATGGCTGCGCGGTTCCCTTATAGGACGATAGGTAGTATCTAAGTAAAGTTGCCGCCTAAGATAGTAGGGAGCCCGCTAAAGGTAGAGTTGTTAAAACGGACGTCTGTAAGTATACGGTATATGGCTTTAAAGTAGTAGCGGTGCTGTATTGGTACCTTATCCTAAATAAGTAGAGAGGTACAGCATAGAAGCTTAGCTAGATTTAAGTTTTTAGAGATATTATAAGTAGACTCTTTATATAGATTAATAGGTATCCGAAAATGGGAGTAGGTAGTACAGCCACTGGGTAGTAGGAGGGCTATAATATTAGAAAAAGCTACGCAAAGAATAATCTTACCGCGTAAGCGGTAGTAGTAGTAAAGGCAGCGATAGAGAAACGTTTTACTAGTACTTATAGGGCCTTAAAGGAAGAAGTGGGCCGTTTATAGATTTGTATCTATAGTGACAATAATAGTATTAAAGCACGCTGCTTGGTCCGTATTTAGCTACTAATATAACTTAGTAAACTAGCGTTCTTTCTCTATGGCGTTGTATTGCTATAGCTTAGCTATAAGAAGTGGATTACTTCCCTCTGTAATAACACCCTACTGGTGCTGGAACTAGGGTAGGCTATAGTCCGTAAGCGTCTTTAAGTAATTTATAAGTATCTAATAAATAAGGTATAGGCCGTAATTAAAATAGGCGTTATTGTCCTTGCTAACTATAGGAGGAGTATTAAGCTGGCGGGCTAGAAAGTAAGGTAGATTATTATAAATAGACTATTTAAAACGGTTTTATAAAGTAACTAGCTCTATAATAGGGCTATAAAGTAAAGCGGTTATAAATAAGGAGCGTAGCTAGGCGTTAACGGTAAAAACGGTAGCCTTTATTAAGTAATTAATCTACTTATAATTATCCTCTAGTAGCCCTAGGGCTATATAGGCGGCCTAGAAGGTTAGATAGACTATACTAGTAATAGTATGGAGGTTCTTAAAGGAGGTAGGGCCAGGAACGGACGTTAATAGTAGCTGTAAGTAGAACCTCTTACCTATAATAGGACTATAGTAATATATACGGCCTATTATAAAGCCTTATTGGCGTAGACGCTACTCCCATTACTTTAAAATAAAGGTATACCGCTTAGGGAAGTCTTAATATAGGTAGTTACGGGCATTGTTATACTCTGCATTATACTTAAAGAAGGCCGTTAGTATAGAGTAAGAGAGCTTAAGGCGCTGCTAAATTTCCTTAGTAGACTAATTAGGCTAAAAGTATATGGGCTGCTTGCCTGGAAGGTGTACCGTAAGCTAGATTATAGGGGGGTACTTCTTATAAATAGGAAACTTAAATAGCTGCTAGATAGCCTTAGACGGGCCAATATAATAGCCCTATAAATACTAGCTTACCTTATTGCCGTCCATAAGCCGTAAAGTGGTGCGGTTGCTCCCCTTATATATATACTTATAGATATACTTAACGGACTTTACGGAGGCGTAGATCTTAATATTTATATACATATAATACTTTATAGTTAGATATAGGGAGTACGGAATAATCTAGCGGTTATTTATTTTAAATATAGCTCCCCTTAGTAAGCGGACAGACTATAACCGCAGATTATTGCGACGGTATTATTTTAGATAGCCGTCCTTATATATAATAGTAGTAGGGCTAAAACGCTTAGGGTACTACTTTAAGTAGGTTAGTAGAAGGCCTAGCCCTAGGGCAACTATATAAGGGGCTTGCGGATTTTAGGAGCTATAAGGGCCGTAAACTATTATTAACTTTACAATCTTAGTAAGATAATTAGTGGGATTATCCTCCGGCTGCGGAAGCTCGGTAGATATAAAATGGTTAATAATAGCTAGGTCTAGCAGCCTATCGCGGTTATGCGGATATAGGAAGAGTAGTAGGTATTAATAGGGTAGGCCCTATTTCTGGTACTTAATGGTCTAGACGGAACTATAGTACCAGCTAAAGATCTACTTCTATTTTAGGTTATATAGGAGGTAGATAACTTTTATGCGGAAGACGCGTATAACTAGATCGGGCCTATCTATAGCAGTTTGGCTAGGTAGTAGCTTATAGATAATCTCTTCTTACCTAAAGTTGGCAGTAAATGTAATAAATATACTTAGACGGCCGTATTTACGGATAATAGCCATTAAATCCTAATAGCACTGGCCGATAAAGTAAGCTCCGTTAAGAAAACTTAATAGAAGAACTACGCGGTGGCCTAATAATTAAGGGTCCAGATTATGGTGGGTAAGAGTATTTATAACGCTATTATATAGCTCCGCGCGGAGGTTTAATTAATAGGAGCGGATTTAGTTAAGCTTATTTTGATTATATAGTGCCTATACATCTACAATATACTACTAAAATAGCTAGTAGTAGGTAAAAGGGACTAACCTAGAGTTGTTACGGATATGTAGGTAGAACTAAAAGTACGCCTACTATATTAAACGGTTTTATTAGCGGGCTTACTAGCGGGCTTAATTAGAGTCACGTAGCTAGAGGCCTTAGTGCTAGCCAGTATTACTATAAGGGAAGAGTAGTACGTAGTGGAGCGGTATATATGCGGCATGCGTTAAGTTAATACGGTAGTATCGCGGCTGCTTATAAGGCGCATAACGCTCTATAAGTATAATGTCGTGAAAGCTGGTATTACTATACTTGTTTAGTATAATAACGGCCACCTTATTACTTATTAGTAGGTTTTTATAGCGGCAATTAGCACTAGCCTCTAAAATAAGCCGTATTTATAGGTTTAAGATAATCCGTAATAGGGTTGTTATAGGCTGCTCTTAAAGCCGTTCCCTTATGGTTTAATAGAGGGCGATAAAAGGGTTCCGTACCTTAGATAGTATAGTAGTAAGGTACCACAGAATAGTTATATCTAGCTAGGTATTAGAATAGGCCCGTAGCCAAATATCTGTAGTATAGCTGGGGTTATAAAAGTATAGCTAGGCATACCGCGGAGTAATATTAGTAGGAGGCTCTAGCGGGCCTTATAGATGGTAAAGCTTACTATATATCTAGAAGCAATTTAGGCCGCCGGGCTATACTATAGTTAGTAATAGTATAGTTTACGGATATAAAAGCCAATACTGCATTATATGCGCGGAGCCGCTCCCTAAACTGCCTAGTAGAAGTATTACGGGACTTTAAAAGGCCGTGTAAATATTCTAGCGGAGGCTGGAATAGAAGGAGGTTTATATCGCTGTGCTTATAATAGGCTTTAAACTATAGATTGCTGGGCTTTAATATACTAACACGTTTATTAATTTAATATAGGGCCGCGTAGAAGTTGTAGGCGACGTTTATAGGACTAAGATCTAGCTGCTTTATAAGGCGAATGGTGGTAGGACCATAACCTAGCTGCTTTATAATAGGGCGAACCGTAATAATAGGCCCGGTATCTAACTGGCCCGTAATAGGGTAGACTATAGTAGGTCGTGGCTGGATTAATATAGGTAGTTATAGCTGGATTAATATGGGCGGTATAAGGGGAGAAGTAGTGGCAGAAGTAGTGGCGGAAGCAATAGCGGCTATAGGTTAGTTTATAGGCTGCGGAAGGTCTACTAAAGGCCGTTAATAGGACCGTCCTTTTCTTTTCTCCTATATATAGAGTTAGAAAGATAGTAGGTTATAAAAGAGTAAACAAAGGATTAACCCTATAAGATTTACAGGTCTTATACGGAGCTCTATAACGGTTTATTATAAAGTTAGTAGAACAGTAATACTGCCTATAGGTGGTACAAAATATACAATTAGAAGGCATTTAGGTAGTAGGTAGGGAGTAGTAACTAGGGTAGTAATATAGAAGATATTTAAGTAATAAGGGGTAGGAAGAGGTCGTTAGGTTACGAATTTACGGAGCCTATAGAGCTCTATATACGGCTCCCCTTTATTCCGCAGAGCTCTTATAAGCTCTATATCTACCTATTCTTAAGATATTTAAGTAAAAATAGTACTATTTTAAAGCGCTTTATAAGCTCTATAAATCTACCTAAATAGAAATTTTATTTAGGTAATATTAGGGGGTATATCGCAAGTGCAGAAGGGCCGCGAATTTAATAGGGTAGCACGGTCCTTACCACGTGACCAGCACCAATTTTCTTACCAATCTTAACTCTTATTTAAAATTAATTCAGTATATATAAGACGAGAATTCCGTTAAATTTTCCAAGGAAAATTTCCAAATTGCTGACTTACAGCCAGCAATTTGGTTCCTTGGGTAAATTTAACGGAATTCTCGCGCCTGCGGCGGGCTTTTGGCTTTATAAACTCAGTCTGTCCTACTGCTGCCCTGCTACTGCCCTACTGCTGCCAGTACTGCTACTGCTACCACCACCGCCACTACCGCCACCACTGCCACTGCCACTGCCACTGCCACTGCCACTGCTGCTACTGCTGCCACTACCGCCAATCCTAGTACTGCTCTTACTGCCCCGTTCCCCGCCCCCGCCAATAGCCTGTACCCGCTGGTACTCATGTACCCGCTGCTCATGAAGCTGCCGCCGCTGCACCTGTCGTTGCACCCGTTGTTGCTTACGCTGTTTATACTGCTCCTCTCGTCGTAGCTGCTCCTGTGGCTTAATCTCCTGAAGGTAATCATCTATAGTTAATGCCCGCCGCTTAAACCAATCGAGCGGTCCCCAGCCCTTAGATAACCGTGTAGCAGTACAAACCTCCTCTTCGCCAGCCTGCTGTACCCATTGCTGTAGATGTGTGTGCGCTAACTCCCGTAGCGGAGGCCGGTGCTGATTCTGTAGTATCTGCTTAGACCTTTGGCGTAGAGCTTTCTTATTTATACGGCAGATCTCGCAAGTTTTAAACCGACCAAATTGGAAGGGTTGGCGCCGCTGGTTACAACTGGAGCAGTGGCGTGGAGACTGTTGCGGAGGCTGTTGCGGAGGCTGCTGCGGAGACTGCTGTGGAGGCTGCTGCGGAGATTGCTGCGGAGATTGCTGTTGCGGAGGCTGCTGCGGAGGCTGTTGCAGAGGCTGTTGCGGAGGCTGTTGCGGAGGCTGTTGCGGAGGCTGTTGCGGAGGCTGTTGCGGAGGCTGTTGGGCCTGCTTCTTCTCCTTCCTCTCCTTCCGCCTATACTGGCAGTAAATACATGCAGTAAGGCGGAGACCGTTAGGATTAAAGGGGTATTCAGAAATAGACCTAGCGCAACGACAACGGTCACAAAATAAGCGGTTAAGGGGGAGATCCATAGAGTAGTGGTAGTAATAAGGGTTGCGTACGCGGTGGTTGTATACGCGGTGGTTGTGTACGCGGTAGTTGTGTACGCGTAGTTAGTATGTACGTGACAGTTTCTGGACAGAGCTCCGTGCACGGCTCCCCCTAAGCCGTTAGAGAGCCGTTCGTACGGACAATTGTATGGGCGATTATATGGGCGATAGTAGAGCCGTTGGAGCTATTTATAAGCGATAGTAGAGCCGTTTATAGAGTTGTTCGTAGAGCCGTTATAGAGCCGTTATAGAGCCGTTGCGGGGCCGTCGTAGGGTCGCTCGTAGAGCCGTTTGTAGGGCCGTTCGTAGAGACAATGCAGGGCCGTTCGTAGAGCCGATGCAGAGTCGTTGGTACGGACGATTGTATAGGCAGTGGTAGAGCCGTCGTAGAGACGATGCAGGGCCGTTCGTAGGGGCGATTGTACGGGTGAACTGTATGGGCAATGGTAGAGCCGTCGTAGAGCCGTCGTAGAGACGGTTGTAAGACTTCCTATATATTAGTGCTGTATGTTAGTAGAGCTTTGGAGCTCCAGATAGGCTTTAAGCAGAGCTTCGTGTAGAGCTTTTATGGAGTATCGTGCAGAGATTTTACGGAGCTTCGTGCAGAGCTCCGTGTAGAGCTCCGTGCACCCCCCGTAAAATTGTCTCCGCAGAGCTCTGAAGCTTTATATTAGTATAATATTACCTAACCTTAGGATATTTAGATAAAAGTTATATCATTTGAAAGCGCTTCATAAGCTCTATAAGTCTATATAAATAGAAATCTTATTTACCTACTATTAGGGCGTGCATCGCAAGTGTAAGTATATCGGTCGTGAGGTCGAATTTGATGGGGTAGCACGGTCCTTACCACGTGACCAGGACAAATTTTTAACCAATTGGACTCTCAGGTTAGAAAGTAATTCACTTATATGTAACGTAGTCGGCAAGCCAATAGGCCATGCAAGCCTCCGGGCCACCCCACCAAAATCGCAAAAAACGCGACGCGTTACTCAACTATTACTTCAATAGCTACACCACAATAACAAAACCCCCTTTTTCAAGAGGGTAGACTTATTCCAGCTCTCAATGCCTATAAGCAAGGCCAATTCTCAAGTCTCCGATCTGCCGTAAAGATATATAGTTTGGTAGGGTGGCCTGGAGGCTTGCATGGCCCATTAGCTTGCCGACTACGTTACTGAATTACTTTCTAACCTGAGAGTCCAATTTAATTAAAGGGCTACAGTCCCTACATAGATAGTTCTCTTCTTTGTAGTAAATCTTAGAATATAATTAGAGTTAATCTATTAGGCAACCACTCCACTAGTTATTATTACGTTATTAACTTCTTATTTACCTATATCCCTAGCCCATTAATAAGTCTACCATAGTATTCCCTGTAAGGCTTCGTTACATAGTAAACGTATAGGAAAAAGATTTATTCCTAAAATACCAGAAATAAATATATAAACTCCGCCTACTAAATAAACTTATACTTTATTTATATACTAGATATAGAAATTTAAATAAATGTAGGTGGTTAAAGTCTTAAGAATTTTGGTATAAAAAATGCAGAGCCTTCGTGTTTACGTGAATTTTACACGTTGGCGGTTTGGTAAGTATGGCCCACTGTAATTTTCACAATAAAATTAGTAGGGTCGTATTTGTCCGACTAGGGTCGTAGGTGCTAAGCAGTAACTTCGGATGTATTGATTCTCCTAAATAGGGGCTCAATCAAGTCAACACTCACCCTATGCTTCGTTAGCTGCCTCGCAGAGAACAAGAAGTCTCATGAAGCGGCGCCTCTACCGCGGCTCCATCCGACACGCCCCGTCACCATGTCCGCCACCAAGCCCACGACACCGCCAGACAACACACTCCAGAACTTCAGCCGTCAAAGTCCTTGCGTCTACTACCTCTCTAACTCCGAGCCAACCGAAACCGAGCCAAGCGCAGAATCTGTCATCAATAATGCCGACATCGATAATGTCAATGCCAGCAGCAACCATAGCGATAGCAGTCCGCCCAACCTCATCATCCTCTGCACCTGGGTGAACGCCGCACCCCGCCACATCGGAAAATACACCGCAGCCTACTCATCCCTCTACCCCTCAGCCGCGCAACTCCTTATCACCACCTCCCTCGCCGACATGTCCTACCGACGCAACCCGACCCAGCGCTCCCGCCTCGCTCCCGCCGTCCGCACCATCGCGGCAACCTCATCGTCGACGCCGTCCCCCTCTCCCAGCCTACCGAACCCGAACCCCCGCATCCTCCTCCACATCTTCTCCCACGGCGGCGCCCACACAGTCTGCCAGCTCGCAACTGCCTTCCGCGCCCAGACCTCCTGCCCTCTCCCCATCGGCGTCATGATCCTGGACAGCACGCCCGGCCACGGCACATACAAGCGCAGCCTTGACGCCATCGTCTTGAGCATGCCTAAGTCGGCCCTTATACGCGTCCTCGGCACGCCGCTCGCGCATGCGTACCTGTCAACTCTGTGGTTGATGGATCGGTTGTTGGGAGTCGAAAACGTCGTGCAGCGGTTGCGGCTTGGTTTGAGCGATAAGAGGCTGTTCGCCAAGGAGGCGCCGCGGCTGTATGCGTACTCGAAGGCGGATAGGATGGTCTGGTGGGAGGATGTGGAGGAGCATGCAAATGCAGCGGAGGACGCAGGGTGGGAGGTGGATAGGGTAAGGTTTGAGGAAAGTCCACACGCAGGGCATATCTTAGAGGATGGGGAGAGGTATTGGGGTGCTGTGAGGAGGACTTGGGAGAAGGGTAGGGGCCATTGCGTAACGTTTCCACAAAATTCAATCGTTCTGATACCGATTTGGCCGAGAATAGAATAATGTGAAAGTTGCATTTATAGAAGGGTTCATACATAGTATCGAATGCTTATACAATTACCACCTTTATGCCTATGTCTGAAAAAGGTCAGGTGAGATCAGCTGATCAATCTGCTTATTAATATACCCTTACCCCAGCGGGGCTTGCAGCTCGGGGGGGTCACGGAAAAACTCGGAGGGGTCACAAAGTTCAACGGGGTCACAACCTTTCTAACCACGCTCAACTTGTGACCCCGCTGAGCTTTATGCATATGCAGCGCATATGCAAATAATTTTTGTTTAGAATTTAAAGCATTAAATAAATAAATTCTATAACGCTGAAGTTGCATATGCCTTGTATATGCTTCCTACTAACTAGAGTATTAATGTAGCTACATTTAAATTAAGCGACCATATGCACCGAATATATGGTGCATATGCTCGGTATATGCACGTGTACAGCTGCAAAATCCTATAGCAAATAAACACTGGCATAAAGTGAGCCAAACAGCTTGTTTGTGGAGCATATGCGCTGCATATGCTAAGCTTATACATATACCTAGCACAGCCTATCTTTCCATAGAATAGTGTTTACATATACTAAGCATACACAAATATCTAGTGTAGCCCACCTTATATAGAACTAGTATATTATATATATTAAGCATATACTAAGCATATGCAATACGTATACACAGCCTACACTAATATTATAAGAGTATATATTAGATTTAGGTTAACTAGATTCTTAGTATATAGTATATATATACTCTATACGCCTAATAAGGTAGGCTGTGCTATAGTTCTATATATACTAAGCATATACTTAGCATATGCCTATATTATTACTTATTAACATGTTATTTAACTACTGCAATATAGGTATCTTATATTGTATAAGTTAAGTATAAGTTAAGCATATGCTAAGCATATACTTAACTTATACTTAGCATATTACTTTTATAAGGTGGGCTGCGCTACATATTCAGTATATACTCTGTGTATACTAAGCATATACCTAGCATATGCCTAACACATACACTATTAACAAGCCGTTTAACTACCGCGATATATTCTCGTGGGTATATGCATATACTTAGCATATGCACCGCATATTTGATGCATACGGTCGCTAAAGGCAAATTGTGGCTACCGATGCGCGTTCTGTATGGGTAAAAGTGTGACCCCGCCGACCTTTTTCCGGCGCTCCATCGGTGACCCCGTTCAACTTTCGCCGACCCCCATCGGTGACCCCTTTCAACTTTTCCGTGACCCCCCCGAGCTGCACCCCGACCCCAGCGAGCTCATACGTAAATTTTTTTAGCTAGCGTCAGAATAACCTACGCCGTCCTTACCTCAGCGA
>Ga0307515_10024190_pt1 | contig 10594 bp, 1 predicted proteins | sample 17_EM_MG_FD_194513 | JGI IMG/M metagenome (GOLD analysis project Ga0307515, IMG submission 194513) | Populus trichocarpa ectomycorrhiza microbial communities from riparian zone in the Pacific Northwest, United States - 17_EM | ecosystem: Host-associated > Plants > Roots > Unclassified | place...
CGTTATATAGAATATAGTTAATATAGTTTTAAAACGTAGCGGGTGCGTTATAGAGGCTAAATAGTATAACTAGTATCTTATAGAGTCCGAACCGGGTAATAAATGCTATAAGCTATTTATAGCCCTCTGTAATCCGGATCCGGTTAAACGCGGCAATTATATTAAGTTTAGTAAAGTACTTAGCACTATAAAGTACGTTAAATATCTTGCGGATTAGTAGGAATAGGTATTAATTCTTAATAGTAACTGTGTTTAGGCCTTAGTAGTTATAGTAGATTTATATACTACCACCGGGCTTAGTAGCGAGGAGGAGTAGTATAGTAGCTAGTAAGGTCAATTTGCAGATAAAACCCTTATTTAGCATTTTATTAATCCACTTCTTTACACACCTAAGTTTAGCAGGTAAAAGTGGTTTATTTTTATAATATAGGGCCTAGTTTCCAGGGGTAATCTCAATTTTATAGTCCCATAATTAGTAAAGGGGCAGCTTATCTATATTTTTAGGGAAAAAGTGCTTAATATATTTACTAAACTCCTTTAGTAGGCGTTATAGAATATCTTTGTAGGTTAATCCTGGTTTGCTTTTTAGGAATTTTTTAATATTAGTGTTAACTATCTTCCAACGTAAAAGCTTGGGTTTAGTTTTTAGATTTATCTTAAAGAAGTTATAGAAATAGGGGGGGAGTACTTTACGAGCTTTCTTTATCGTATAGTTGCCTTCTACTAGCCAGCGGAAAGACCTTTTTAATAGGTTTGGTACTTCTATTAGGCCTATAGGTAGCTCTTTAAACAGCTATTAGTACTTATCTTATTTAACTAGTTCTACTAGCTCCGCTATATAAATCCTTATTACCTTTACATCTTTTTATTTATAGAACTAGGTAAAATTAATAGCATAAGTGTATTTAATATTATCTAGGTTAGGGCGTATCTAGTTCTCTAGTGCTATAGCTAGGCTAGCACGGCTTAGTTGGCCCAAGGGGGCGGAAACGAGGCGGTAATTCTATACGGTACACGTAGGAGACAGGTATAAGGTTAGGCGTTATAGTGGCGCGGTTTCTATTATCTGGGTCTTAGTAATTCTATAGCTAGTCCTTACTATAACGCGAGCTATAGTATACGTATATGGTATATGGCTTAGTTCTAGGTATTAGGCTAGGCGGTTAGGGTTTAAATAGTGCCTAGGTTAGGGTTAAATTTTTTAGTAATAGCGGCGCAAAGCAGACCTTCTTCTTTAGTCTTAGCAGGGCTAGCTAGCCCGTTATTTTAGTCTTAAGTGCTAAAATAGTCCAGTCTTTTACTATCTTGTTTCTTTACAGCTATATAGGCTCCCCTTTATTAGGAACGTCTTCTACTATTAGGGCTTTATATATAGTCCTAGGCACTAGGCTTAGTAGTGCTAAGTATCCATATAGGGCGTCCCTACTAACGTCAGTTATCTCCTACAGAAGGTAGTACCTAGAGTAGTAATCTAAGTTAAAGCAGATCTTAAGTTTCCTAAAGCTGGGATAGGGCTTATACTTCTAAAGCTAGGGCATACCTAGGATAATTAGAGTAATAGGTAAGAGTTTAGTAATAAAAAGAGCATAGCTTTAGTATAGAGGCCGATTAACATTTAGGTGGTAAAGTAGTCCGTAATAAGTAAAGTTAGGATACTATTTATAAGGTGTAGTAGTCTAGGTGCCAGCAGCTTCTTAATTATAATATTATACTTTCTTATAATAGACTTTATATTAGTAAATACTATTATAGTACTACCGGAGTCCACTAGGCTTACTATATTAATATAAACTTAAGGGTATAGGTTACATAATAAGGAGAGTTAGGTTTAAATAAGGATTAATTTCTTATTACTATTTACTAATTTAAGATTAAGTAGTAGTTTACTAATAGAAAGGACTAATTAATTTAGTAATAGGGACCTAATCTTCTCGTCTTCCTCCTTATATAGTTTAAACCCTTAGGCGTAACTTAGTCTAAGGGTTTACCTTTTAATAACTAGGGTATAGGGCTATTTTAGCTGGGTGGTCTAGTGTCTATTTGGCTAATAGTATTAGTTTTAGTTTCGGTTAGGGTATAGGAAGATAATACCTTGCTAATAATATAGCCGTGTTTATATTTGCTAGCGCGAAGTCGCCAATACTAGGCGTTATTAATGGGTTGGGCTCCTATATAGGGTATAGTTTAAAGTAACTAAGCTATAGGGTTAAAGGGGGGGGGGTTATCCGCCGCGGCTATAATAGGCTCCGCGGTCACCGCGTCTATAATGGACTCTATAGTCGCCGCATCTATAGTTATTAGTTCGCGTTATTTAACGGGGTGGCATTAGAACTGGGTTTACTATCTTAGTAGGGTTATAGGCATCCTTCTAGTGGCTAGGTAGGCTACAGGTAAGGTATAATCTATTATTAACGCGGCGCTTACGCTCTATATCTAAGATTCTATTAAGGTCTATAGGTTCTTTAGTTACTATTAGGGTCGGGGTTAATATAGGGGTAGAGGCTTAGGTAGGTAGGCGGTAGTTAGCGTTCTTCTTAAGATTAGCTTAGTGTGTATAGTTTATAAGGTTCTTAGCGAATATATTTATCTGCTTGCTCTAACCTATATAGTTACTATTATTAATTTTATAGGTAAGTCTAAGTACTAGCTCTTTTATCTTTAGAGAGATAAACTTTCAGAGTAGGTCTACCTTCTATTTGTTTATCTTCTTAGCGCAAACTATTAGCTTATTAAGCTCTCCCTTTTAGGACTAATAATTACGCTTACCTTAGGGGAAATAGTTAAGCTTATTTTTTGCCACCTAGGTTATGTTAAGGACCTTATAGTAGGCAGTAAGGTTTTTAAGTATATCTTCCTTAGTAGGCCATTTCTACGCAGATATGTTATTTAGGTTTTTATATATAAGCTCTAGGCCCTACTTAATAAACTTATAGGCCTTATCCTTTAGTATATCTAAGATATATAGGATCTGGGATTAAATTATATTAAAATAGTTCTAGTTCCGGTTAAAGACTCCCTTAATCTTAATATACCAGGTCTTAAAATTAGCTTATTATTCTAGCGGGGTACCTTTTCCGCTAAATATTAGCGGGTCTTTAGATCTCCGTTTTTTTTGCTAGGTTACTACCGTTATTATAGGGGTTAATTATTTTAGAACGGTAATAGTCTTTGCCTAGGAGTTAATAGTTCCTATTTAGGAAGTAATAAGGGTACTAAGGTTTTCGTTAGCTTTCTTATTGGCGGTATTTGTGTTATATATATACTATAATCCTACTTTAATATTATTAAGGAACTCGTTAGTATAGTTAATAAGGGTAAAGTAAGCTTTGCTAGGCTTAAAGGTCTTAGGGTATAGTAGGGAGCGGCGGATTGTTTATATAATATTAGGGTATATCTCTATAAAGAGGTCTACGAAAATGTCACGGGGGTTCTAGGTTTCGGCCATTTTAGCGTTATTAGTGTCGCCTATTTAGGCGCTAGGTAAAAATTAAGAATCGTTCTAAAACTATACTGGGGATGTATTGGTTTTAGTAGAGGCGCGCGTAGGTTGTAATTACTCTAGGGTAAAGGTTGATTAGCTAGGGTACGGGGAATTAGTAATCGCAATAGGGCGTAAATTAAAGATACCACAAACTGTCATAGTGCTGCAATAAAGTAGACTAAATAACTACGTTATAGTATAAAGAGGGGATGAAGGTGGAAAGGGGATATTATATATAAATAGTAGGGCCGGCCGCTAAGTCGCTAGTAGTGGGCCAGCTAACAGTAGGAAACAGTACGAGATAGTATAAAACAGTATGCGTCAGGTCAGTGCCGTGATAATAGCTATTAAATCGTATATATTAGTTATACTATTTTAATATCTTATCTACTAATTTACCTTTTATAGTAACCTAGATATTTATAAGGTTTCTTTAGATAGCAAATCTTTAAATAGCGGTAAAGATAAAAATCTTAATAACGCCAACTCTTATAATCTCTATAGCCTTTATAATCTCTATAATACTATAAATATAAATAAGCGCCTTTCTATCTAAGTACCATTAGTAAATAAATGGTATACTTTAAAAGCTAGTGTTTAGGAGAATATAAAGGAAAGTCGCTAGTAGATATTAATACACGTCTAGAATATTAAAGGTAGCTTTAGTAAGCTGCGTAATCCGCTATATACTCTATATAAGAAGTATAGCTATAAATATTGCGTTTATAAGAAGGACTCTAGGCCTTATTTTAGGGGTATATACTTAAGATACTATGTAGGCGGTAGGTCGTGCGGAAAGGTATATGCTAATAGTATACTATTATTCTATTAGCTAACACGCGTATAAAAGAGTTTACTAATTCTAGAGCCGGTTATACCTTAGAGTAGAAAACGTGCGAAATTAGCTTCTACTAGTAATCCAGCTAAGACACCTACTAAGAAGGTATAGTATTTATGTGTTAATAATACGGATATTACTAATATCCGTATAGCTTTATTCTTATACTATCCCTACCTACACTATTACGCCTCCCCCTACTAAGACCTTCCCCCCTATTATGACTCCTACTTATAGCAGTACATATAACTATAGAGCCACCTACTCTACCGCTACTCCTTTAACTTTTTCGCCAATTACTAGCACGCCGGGTACTACTGCTGTTGCTACTACCGCTTCTGCTAGTATTGGGTCTATTAGGGTATATTTAGCAATTACTATTTCTACGCGTATTAATATAGTTTATAAACGGGTAACTAATATAGTAAAAGATGTTTAAGCTATAGACCGCCGGTTAAATAAGTTTAGAGATTCTCTAAGTAAGATAAAGAATAAGCTTGCATTCCTAAGGTGTGGTATTATTGCACTTATATATAATGCTAGGCTACTAAATATCGAATAAGTAGATATAAGTTAGCTATTACTGTAGGTTGGCTATTATTGCGGGTTTATAATAATAAAATAGTAGCTCTTACCTTTTTGCTACTATATATATAGGAATTAAGTCTCCGCCTTATACTTAATAGATATACTTATTTAATATTATAATATCCGTATAAGCTAAGGTAAAGATATCTGTATAAGCTAAGATAAAGAGATTTATATATCCGCACTATAAAATAGCTAACTGCTACGTTATATACTATATATTAAGAAGATTATACGCTAGCTAGAGTTAATATTAATAAAAAGAACTCGCTTAATATAAAGATAGAAACGTACTATAAGCCTAAGTATTTAAAAGTCCTCTAATATATTATCTATAGCCTTATTAAATCCGTCTTTATAAGGGTTATATAGTAAACTACTAATATAAGACATCCGTATAGTAAAATTAGTAATGCCGCCCTATAAGAGCCGCTTTAATTTAAGTTAAAAAATAGTAGGTACCTTAAACCTAATATCTCGTATACGCTAACGCACAATTAAGTCCTTAGTAATTATATCTATAAGGGACTAGATATTAACTATAGGAGACTTAATTATATAATTGGATATCGTCCGCTTACTAAATATATCCTTAAACTTAGTATAAAGAGGTTTGGTATAGCTTATAGTAAGAACACTCTACCTAAATAGAGAGTCTACTCTAAAGGTTAAGTTTCCGCGTAATTGGAGTAACTCCTTTAGCTAAAGATTTAGTGGTTTATTAAGTTAATTGGCTTTAAAAAAGCTATTTAGCTCTCCGCGATTATTAATTAGCTTATTTATAAGTATAGCCCGCTAAAGTACTAGATTATACGCCTCTATTATAACTAACCTCTAAAAGTATATTATTTTAGATATATAGTTGTTGCTTTTTAATCTAGTAAAGTAAAGGTAAAGACGGGCAATTATACGCTTTAAAAGGCCGATATCTGTATGCTTAATAGCATATTTTAATACTTTATATATTTTAACTACCAATAGATACCAAATATAATTAAAAAACTCTATATTAATAATCTAAGCGGACTAGCTTATAGTAGTAGAGTTAGGAACTATAAGTAATTAATTTATAATCTAAGAACCTCCGTAGGCAGAGGGCTATAAAGAAACTAATTTATTAGCCTTGCGGCCGACTTTAGAGCTAAAACCCGCTATATGGATATCCTTAATATGCTATAGAAACTGCTTAGGCGTTAAGGATTTAATATATCTTTTAACCGCACCTTCTTTATAAATGTTAAGCCTATCGCGGATATATATTAAGAAGAGTGTAATAATGCGGGTATTAAAACTATGCAGTACTAGCTCCTTAAGTGTTACGACTTATATAAATACCTCTAAACTAAAGCTTGTAGAATGCTGTATTACGAAGATACTAAGCTAAAGAGAAGGAAAAGGGGTTGCTAGGACCGATATAAACAAATATATAGGGTAAGCCGCTAAGGCGCTAGCTTTGGGCGGGCTAATTATAGGTTGGCAAAATATAGCAGAATTTGGCAAATAACGTATATAGCGCCGTTATATCACCCCCCTCTTTAAAAGAAAGCCTACCCTTAGGCTTAGTTAGAAATAGAGTAGTACTAGGCTTATAAATATAGGATTATAAAATATAAGATAAGGAGATAAAGGGGGTATAAGTACGTCCAGACTAAGTATAAAGGGCAATTATGGGCTAAGTAAAGCACTAGGCTAGAAAGAGTAGCCGCTAAAAGTCTTGGCACGGATCTAACTAATTAGATAACTTTAACCAGCGGTTAAAGTTCCTAAATATCTAAAATTTTATAGTACTGGCAGAAAACGGCAGAATATGGTAGAATTTGTATTAGGGCTTTGGGGCGTTTTTATCCCTATATTCTTCCAGTAACTTATTATCTTTATTATGCCAGCATTCTATCTATTTGTTTAGGTACTTTAGGGGTCTAGGCGTATTAGGGTATTAGTTATAGAATTCTTTAAGCTTCTAGGGGTAGCTTATAAAGTTCTACGTAGGGTACTAGGTTAAGTTAGGATCGTAGCCCTTCTATTAGATATGGTATTTTAGTGTTCCCTATACTATCTTATAGGCCAGTATTTTATTAACCTCCCATTTATTATTACCGTTTACTTAAACTAATAAGGAAGGCTCGTTTTTTTATCTAGGCAATAAGTCGTTTATAGCTTTCTGTAACTTATTTAGTAAGAAAATAGGGTAAACCCTAATTAAATTTGGGAGCTTTATCTTATATAAGTTGCCTATTTTCTTAAAAACCTTATATAGTCCTACTATTTAGTAGTCTAGCTTATAGCTAGGTCGTTTAGTCTTCTAATCTCTTATTATAATCTAAATTATATTACTAGGGGCAAAATCGGGCTCTTAACAGTATTTATTCGCCTGCTGTTCTATTAACCTTTAGGCTTTTTTTAGGTTCTTATAGGCTACTATTTAGGCTTCCTCTAATTATTTAGTATACTATTAGGCCTTAATATAGGGTAGCTTCTCTTATATAGTCTGGGGTTTATCTAGCCTTTTCTAGTTAAAGCTTGTGTAGGGTAAGTATTCCATTTTTAGCTAAATTAGGGCAAACCCTATAGAGTTATAGGGTAGGGTTACTTACGCGTAGTCTATTAAGGGTAGTAGTTTAAACCAGTTATCCTAGAAATAGTTAATAAAGGGCCTAAACCTCTAGTCTAGGTACTAATTTATAATCTCTATTTAGCCGTCTATCTAGGGGTAATAAGCCGTAGAAAGCTTTAGCTTAATGCCTAGAATTTAGGTAAATTTATTTTAGAAGGCTAATATAAACTATAGCCTATAATTAGATATAATAGTATCTAGTAGTCCGTAGATTTAATAGACGTAATAAATATATAGCCGGGCTACCTCTTTAGCATTAATATTTTTATAATAAGGAATTAAGAATGGGCGTTTACTAAAGCGGTTAACTATAACTATAACTATATTATATCTGTTACGGTCCCTAAATAGTTTATAAAAGTCTATAAAAATATACTACTAAGGGCGCTCTAGTATTAGGAGTGGCTTAAGTAGTCCTAAGGTCTTATTCTATAGGATTATAACTCTCTAGCAGTCTTTATAGTTCTATATATATTAATTAATATTTATAACTATTCTTGGCTAGTAGTAGCAGTAGTTAATAATTTTACGGGTCTTGTTTTTACTAGGGTATACTATAGAGACTTAGTAATAAGCTTTGCGGATTAGTTTAGTTCATAAATTATTAACGTTAGGGACTATAAGCCGCTCCTAGTATAGGAGTAATCCTTTCTCTATCTTAAAATTGGGGTCTCCTTTTATGGCTTATTCGCGAAGGGCCCTTAAGGTATTAGCTATGCGGTTTATAGTTAAAAGGCGGTTAATTAGCCCTATTAGCTTATTTAAGGACTCCTCTATTAATACTAGTTTGTTTTACTAGGAGTCTAGCTCCTTAAGGATCCATAGGTTAAGCTATTCTAAATAGAGAAGGGTACACGTCTAATATTAGGTCTTTAGCTTATCCTAAAGTACTACGTCTTATTTTCTTTAGGTTAAGGTATTAGCCTTAAAGTTTTACTTACTAGAATAATATATAATTGTAAAGAAGAATTAGGAGAGTATTTTAGCCCACTAGGCTTATTATCTAGTAAGCTACTTTATAGTTATAAAGTACTTTAGGGCTTTATAATCTATATATATTTTAATCTAGGAGTTCGTACCTTTAAGCTCTATACGCTATTAGGAGAGTAAACAAATAATAGCTACCATTTTTTTATTATATACTTTATAGTTACACTTAGCTAGGTCTATTGTGTTTAAAAAGAAAGCTATAGGGTACTATTTACTATCTAGATATAACTATAATAGGATTCCCGCTATAACTTTATTAGAGGCATCCGTTTCTAGCATTAATTTAAGGTCTAAGTTATAGTAATAAAGAATTAGAGAAGAAATAAGCTAATTCTTTATCTCTTTAAAGGCTTTTATATAGCTATTATTAAGAATAAAAGGTATATCCTTTCTGGTTAGTTATACAAGAGGTTTTACTATAATTCTATAGTTATAAATAAACTAGTAATAGAAGTTATAAAAGCTAAGGAAGGATTGGATTTCTTTTACTATATAAGGGGGCTTCTAATTATAGATTACCTTTACCTTTTTAGGGTTAACCTTAATTCCTTTTATAGTTATAATAAACCTAAGGTATTTTATATGTTTTACCCTAAACTTATATTTCTTAATATTAACTTATAAGCCTACGTTCTGTAGTCTTTCTAGGACCTTCTTAATATAAACTTAATACTTAATTTCGTTGTCTAAGTATATAAGAATATTATCTAGGTATACCGTGCAGAATTTATTAAGGTAATTAAAAAGAACGTTATTTGTATACCTTTAGTACATAGCTAGTCCGTTTATTAGTCTAAAAGGAAGAATATTATATTTATAGGAACTATAATAGGTATAAAACGTTATTAAATCTTTAGATATAAGGTCTATCCTAATTTAGTAGAAAGCTTAGCGAATATTAAGTTTAGTAAAAATATTTACCTAGCTTAAACGTGTAAGAGTCTTGTTAATTAAAGAAATAGGATACTAGTCCTTTTAAGTAATAGCGTTTAGCTTTTAATAGTTAATATAAAAATTAAGGCCTTTATTAGGCTTTTTTATAAACAGGATAAGGGAAGTAAAAGGGGCTTAACTTAGCTTAATAAACCCTTTATCTAGGTTGTTAATTAAGTACTACTTTATTACTTTTAGCTTATCTATTAATTAATAGTAAAGGGGGCTATAGCTTAGCAAGTTATTAGCTTTTAATTAAATCTTATAATTATATATTTAGTAAGGGGGTAACTTATCTAAGGCCGCTTTTAAAAATACATCCTTATAGTCTATATAAATAGTAAGAAGAAGGCATTTAACTAGTTCCTTATTAGTTTCCTTAGCTAGCCTTTCCTCTCTATTATTAATAATTTGGTTAATCTTATATAGGCTTATTATAAAGACCTTATTATCCTTCTAGTATATATTAAAGTAGAATACTATAGTACTAATTACGGTAATATCTATAGTAGGGGGGTTGCCTAATAATAGGGGCGTACGTAACTTTAGGGACTTTTAGGGTACTAGCGTTATCGTTACTCCTTTTAGCTCCTATTACATCTTTTAAAGGTTATCCCTTATATCCTATTAATACGTTTTTTTATACCAGTTAGATCCGTGTAATTTAGATATTATCTATATTACTATCTATCCTACTTCTATATATAGAGTCCTTTTTAAATATAGCGCTTTAGGAAAGTATTTTTATTAGTATAGAGTTTTTTCTAGCTTTATAGCGGGTATCTTTTTAGGTAAAGGCTAGGTTACGGGCCCAGATATTTTACTAATAGGTAGGGTTAGCCCTTATAGCTAGTGTCTTATAGTTAGTTCGGATCTCCCTAATAAAGGAGGGCAATTTTAGTTTATCCTCCGGCTAGATAAACTGTCTTTATTATATATTTAACCAAATATTAAAATAAAATATCTATTTTTATTTAAGGATTATATTATAGGACCCTAGGTCTAGAATATAAAAGGGGATACTATATTAGTGTTGTCTATTAAAAGCAATATATAACTTTAAGATATAGGTAATAGGCTAACCGGCTTAGCCGTTATAGCCTTTTACCTAAATAGGCTTCTCTAGTCGGATGGCTTCTATATTTAGAAA
>Ga0307515_10024191_pt1 | contig 10593 bp, 4 predicted proteins | sample 17_EM_MG_FD_194513 | JGI IMG/M metagenome (GOLD analysis project Ga0307515, IMG submission 194513) | Populus trichocarpa ectomycorrhiza microbial communities from riparian zone in the Pacific Northwest, United States - 17_EM | ecosystem: Host-associated > Plants > Roots > Unclassified | place...
AGAAGAGGTGATTTTACTTTTCACCTCTTTACTTACGAAATTGATTCCTAGAACAGAGCTTTGCTTTTTTAAAAATCTTTTTTGTTTAATCTAGTTTATTTTTTAATTTTTAATTTTAATATTGAATTTATATTTTATTTTAATTTACTTTCTATAAAGTTATCATAATCTCATAATCTAGATCACTGGTTTAACTGATTAATCCTGGTTGACTTAAAGTTTATCTTGTCATTTTATTCAATTGATTTTTTTTTTAATTTTATCATTTAACATTGAATTAATTGAAAATTAGATTTTATAATTTATTTATAATTTGCTTTCTATGAGGTTATCTCGATCTCATGATATTAGATACTTTGTTAAAATAATACAATAATATAATTCATATGATGTATTTTTTAACTTCTTGTAAGGTATTTTGTTAAGTATATAATTACCCATTAGAATTGCTACCTCTTATCAGTTTTGAGGTGATCTTAAATTTATCAATGTGGTGTTCATTATTTTTTTTAAAGGTTCAATTCTTATGTTTTGCAATGTCATTTTATTATAGTGAATAAGAAGATGTAGTTTGGTGAATAATATCATTTTAAAAATATAATTTATCAAATAGTGCTTCGTATTCTTATTATTTTTATATATATTCTTTTTAAGTTATTTTTAATTTTGTTCTGTTTTAATATTTCAAGAGCTTTCATCTCTACTCTTAAATAAATAGATATATAAATATTTTGTGCAATTAACTATAAAATAATATAATAATTTCCTGCTTATACAGCCTTAAAAATGGACACACACACACACACTACATTTTAAAGTTATGATTGCATAATCGAAGATCTTTTCCACCTTTTTTTTAAGCAGCGCTTTTCTAAGTTTCTTTGCTGGAACATGACTTTAGGTGCTGCTACCGCATTCATCTTTCTTTTCTTTTCCTTTTCATTTCTTTCACTTTGTACCATCGACATTGGTTGCTCAATCGGTGCTTAGCTGTTAGAATTGAACTACCTGTTAAAACTACCCATGTTTGAGTAAATGAGGAAGAATGCTTGTTTGAGCAAGCTGGAACTTCGTTTTGAGGTCTTTAAGGCTTTTATTAAAATTCAATATTGCCTTCTTCATGCATGCATGTGAAAAGAAATTATGAGGGACTACCAGCGTATTGCTCCTCTAACCACATAAATATGGGTCTATGGGAAACACGGTATGAAGATGCCAGAACCCTTGTCAGAAACTCATGGTTAAATCTCAATTTTAGCCAGGGATGAAAATTTTGGATGGAGGCCTCCCCTATTAGGTTAGCCATCCTCTAGATGTAAAATCCAGAAGAGCTGTATAATGTCGTTATGGAATTCTCCCCTTCAACGATGAAGAATAATTGGGGACCAAATTGAAAGAAAAGAAAGCATTTTAAAGCCTGTGTTTAATATCTGCGTACTTGATTTTCGGCATGTTCCTTGCATCCGCTAATTAAATTATTTAGGTGCTGCTAAACAAGTATTCCAAAAAGGTTGGATTGAAAAATAAATGATTAAACCGCAATATATTGATTCAAAATCTTCATATCTCTTATGTGCTTGTAGTTAGCAAGGCTTACGATGAGATTTTATTGCCTTCTAAAATTCCGTTCTAGCAGGTAACTTGCGGTTGCAGTGTTGCCTCTTTCAAGGTTCTTGTAAGTGCCCTGTTTCATAGGAATGTTGACTTGTGTCTTGTCTTCAATACCGAATGAGTGGAACAATAAAGAATTTCTTCTTCTAATATCTATAATCGTTGAAGATAAATTTTCTTTATGCTATTAAAATAAATGTTCTAATTTTAATCAATCCCTTTATCTAATTCTAAGAGGTTGGGGTGTGATTAGCAAGGTCCCAAGTTAATTTTTTTACAAGAAGAAGGAAAAGGAGAATAGATTCAATTGATAGGCTGGTAAAAGCTGTTTGAACAATCGACACTTGATGAAGTAAGTGTTTTGGCATTCAGATAATTCCTTGCTACTTAGAGTTTTGTCATGGGTCCCCGCAGTTGTCATACGTTTGCTTTAATCTGTGCTGTTCTTTGCTGCTAACTTGCTGTGATTGATTCTGACTGAACTGGAACTTGAGATTACTGTCATTATGACTACCTTGTTTTGTCTACTTGTGCTGTCATTATGACTGAATTAGCACTCCAATAAAACTTGAAAATGGTGATAGTCATTCTTATTATGGTTTGAAATCTATTATGATCATCTATATCCTTCTGATGCTGCTTATACTTTGATTTCAATATTATGATTTGAAATTAAGTAGTTATTTTCTTCTCTGTTAAGTTGACTGGAATCTCATGCTCCATCTGAAGATGGACTTTACACATTAGAGGTTCGAGCTTATCTTGATGTTGTTGGTAGCTAATTTTTGTTTTTCACTTGATGATCAGGGCAGATTGAAGAAAGAAAAAGGGGGTACTGTTGCGTTCTGTTGTGTCTCATAATTAAAAAGACTGAATGAGAGATAGAATCAAGATTTGTTGAGGTATCTTTCTTCTAGCTGTTTGCTTGTGGGCATCACAGGATGTTTAGATGAAGTCAGTTTGGAACTTCATGTAAGAAGATAATCCAGTCTTTTAGTAGCATGAATTAGCATAAAAGACAAGCCATTAAAGGTATAGAGTTGGTGTGGCTTTGGAGATGGGGAGGAAGTTGTCCATTAAATTTATATCCCTATTATTTTTGTGTTTTTAAAGTATTTTTTTTATTTTTTCCATTACTTCAAATTAATTTTTTTTGCTTTACAAGACTTTAAGATTTCTATCTCATTATCAGCGAGCACAATACCCTCATAAATGCATAATTTTTAGCTAGTTTTTCCCTAGTTTCGAGCAATCATATCGAATATACATATGCCCTTACATCTAAGTTTATGTTTTTTAGATAGGATTCTCTAAGTTGATTGTATCCTATATATTATTCCTTCCATTGTTGCATATTATCTATCCTGATTGTGTCGAATCCCTCCGATTCTTTATATACTCTTGCGACCACATGGCATTTAAAACGACATGATCTTCCCTAAGGATCATATGCTCTTTCTCTCTCTCAAAAGATGGGTGGTTCTTGCTGGTTAGAGAGGTTCAATGCCATCTTGATCCTAGTCAGCATCAACAGGTATTTTTTGTTGGTTACTTGATGACCCGGAAAACGTTGAGGAAAGTGAAGGAGGTGGCTTCATTTTCAAATAGCATAGATCTGTGATTAAAAATCGAACACATGATTGCTGAAGCCCCGTTTATGTCGAGATACCTTGCTTGTTTCTAATTGCCATGGGCATCATGGGGGAGTTGAGATGCGTGTTTTTGGGACTTCATAGAAACCTGCAAATCGCTATGATGATTAATAATCTAATATTAGTACACACACACACACACACACACACGTATAAGGTTATTATAAGGTCACTAAGGGTGTGGAAATGGGTGACTTTGGAGAAGGGAAAGTAGAGCACTCGAGAAAGTGAATATGAAAAGAAGTGAAAAGGTCCACAAGGCTAAGTAAGAGGTGGTTGCTTGTTGAGAAGGAAACAGAGTTCTTGGTTCTCACACACATGCCGCTTTTAAGTTTGTTCTGTTGACTGAAAACTGCGCTAATGCAATTACATATCTAAGTACTAGAATAATTAAGGTTTTGAAAAATGTTTTTTTTTGACAGACATAAAATATATAATATAAATTCGGATCATAACAAGAAAAATATTTTAACTAATTATATATTAACAATTTCAGTCAAGTAGTAAATAATAATATAACACAATTAAAATAAAAGTGAAATAAACAATACAAATATCTAAACATCTTAAAATATATAATTCAAATAGTAATTCATACATGGTTTAAATAACTTAAAAATACGAAAAGAAAAAAATAAGATTGAACAACTATGTTTTATTGATAGAGTTTCAGAGCATTTTCTAGAGGACAGACCTTGAAACACACTGCAAACAACTAGTGAGATGATAAAACATTCTAAGGTATATCATCAACTTAAAAAAAAATTAACACAGACCAATATAGTGAACCCGTGACAATGAAAACAAAAATGTACAAAATGACATCAATTTAATCTCATGCCACCTCACCTTCCACCTTTTTTATGTTAGTAACAAGTCCTAGAAATAATGTCCAAATATCCCACCAAGCAAGACATGTATTTCAAGTTCTCTCTGAGTATTTATCCTCTCTCTTTGTAGTTAACAAATAATTAGTCTAAAACACATTATTTCTCTCTATATAAGTATTCCTATCTCTTATTTTACTCATTTGATTCCTCGCCATCAACCTCTGTCTTCCCATGGTTTCGATCCTCCGATCATGCCTTCCCGGCCTAAAATACAGTATAAGACTTTCCCATACCCAAGATCCTCTAATGCTGGTGTTAGTCTGCTAAGATTGAAAATTTAAGATTTGGGCAACAGAGAAAGGGGAGACTGGGGAGTGGGGACTATGTAGTGGAGTGTCAGGGGACTCGGACAGGGAGTCAGTAAATTTTTTAAATTTTGCGGGTTAAAACTCGAAATCGGTTAAACTCAGTCAAAATCGGTCAAACTCGTAAAATCGGTCTGATTTTACCGATTTTAACCGAGTTCGACCGATTTCGAGTTTTAACCCGATTTGACACGTTATATACATGTTGACTCGTAAAATCGTAAGATTTTAAGAGTCAACTCGCGATTTTAACAACCTTGAGAGTAGTTTTTGCTGTATTCTCGCGCTGACTCTCAAGTAACATACAAGCTTGTTTGTTTTGTTCGATGAAAAGTGATTCTTAAAAAATTATTTTTAAAATTTTTATTTATTATTAGAAAAATTAATTAATAAAAAATATGAAAAATGTAGATTGGCTTTTAGAAAAATATTTCGTTTTATTTTGAACGAAAAAAACTTTCCAATAGAAGTTTTATAAATGTCTTGTTATTGTTGATTATCTCAAATTTAGTTCTTAATTTTTTGATTGCTATATATTTTGTTTTACTTTTTTTTTTAGAAAAGTATTTTTCTTTTATTTTGGATGGAAAACTGTAGAAGTTTCATAAATGTCTTATTATTTATTGATTATCTCAAATTTGATTCTTAATCTCTTGATTGCTATATATTTTGTTTTATTTTTTTTAATTTCATCTCTTAGAATTTGATTTAATTTGATTTTTGTATAAACCTTTATTCTCATTCTTTTTATTGTTATTTGCTCTTCTCTTGTTATTTTCTTAATTGAATTTTTTTATCTATCATATTTGGTCTGTATTCTTCTTATTGCTATTTATTTTGATTTGAAATAATTTGTGAAATTGTAATTTTTTTTAATTTCATCATTTTTTATTTTTTATTTGTCAGATTTGGTCTTTATTATTTTAATTATTATTTATTTTATTTGAAATAATTTAAGAAATTATATTTTTTTAATTTCATCCTCCAACTTTTTTATATGTAAGATTTGATCCTTGTTCTTTTAATAAACTTTAAGAAAAATAAAACATTAATAAGTTATTTTTCATGATTCAGTCAAATACTGGAAAGTTTTTTCTAACTCATTTCTCATTACACTATTAAACATCGAAAAATAATTTACTTTTAAGAAATTTACTTTAAAAAAAAAACTATTTTTCAACAAACAAACATGATCTAAGTGTCATGACGAGTAAGCTATCTATATCCGGCTGTATTGTTCAATGAAACTTCATTGTTGATAAGATAAATAAATAACTGGATTTCATGTTAGTTTACAGTGATTTCCAAGCATTTTTTGTTGAGTTTACAGTAATTTAAATTTTTTTGTGTTTCAAGGTGTATTTTGATTAAAACATTGTATAATCTATAGAAGGTATAATATTCTATTTATAAAAAAAACTTCATAACTCTAGTTATAACTGATTTGATTTAATTTTTCTATGACTAATTTTTCAATATAATTATTATTTTTTCATCGTTAAAAATATAGAACATAATATATATTAGTCTTAATAATTCTAATTAACATCCAGTTTTATAATTAGAATATCAATTAAGAATATTTAAGAACAATGTTTTAATGCAATAAAAATCTCATAATTATAATCAATTTATAATTTTATTTGTCATATATTTTTATTCTAAGAATTTTTTTTTGTTATCAAACATAAATAAATATTAAAAATAAATAATATACTTATTGATAATAAATATATTTTTACATAAATCTCGCACAACCAAATGTTTAGCTGTATTACATATGCTCTAATACTATGTACCTAGGACCTTGTTTTTTTTTTTTTTTTTAATGAATGTCTCAAAGTCTCAGCAGGAACCAATAGCTAAATTCTGTCTTGTTGATATATTAGGCCCCACTATTGCTGAAAGCCTGAGTCACCACCGTTGAACGATAAAAGAAAACGATGCTAATTTTAATTAAAATGGGAAAATATATGCTCAATATCTCCAGTGGAATCTAAAGACAATTTGCTTTGGTCCACAAAGCGGTGCTTCGATGCACTGAGAGTAGAAAATGGAACCTTAGAGTGAGTTGAATAATTATGTCTTTGTCTCCCCTCGAGTATTCTTCTTTTCTTTCCTGTATTGTGGCCCCTTTCACTCTTCCCATATCACGCAATAGAAATTAGAAAGCCTGCCACCAACACTTGAACAAAGATTGGGAAAAATAAATAAGAGGAAAATTCAAGAGGATTAATTACAGTGATCACAGTATCCCACAACCTCCATTCTGAGAAATTCTTTGTGGCCTCATTCTGCGTAGCTGCCTGCCTGCCAGGAGGGAAAAAGATTTGATGACGGCGGACTGCACTTGCGATGGTGGTAATGGAAAATCTAGGAGAATTGTTGGCTACTGATATTTACTTTGGACAGACGTAGGCATACATGCAAGTGATTAAATGGGGGAAAGGAGTTCCCATGCTACACACTCACCCCAACTGCACCAGTTTTGAACAATAGTAAAAGCATTGATTACTTTAATGAACTCTCCAACCAATTCCATCCCCTTAGTCAACAAACCATTATCTCCCAGAGAAAAAGAAAGAAAAAAAAAAAAGATGGTACCAAAGAAAAGAAAAGGCGATGAACAAGAAAAAGAAGAGAAAAAGAAAGAATTCCCATCAACACTCTTTCCTTTGCTTTCCATGTAAGCCTCTTTCCCTGCTTTTCCAACCTCACTCTTCTGTGGTATCCGAAATTTTAATCTCTTGAACTCTCTCTGTGCTTGCTGTTCTGTCTTCTCCTAACCTAGATAATACAACATCAGTTCGTAATATCTTGCTCATAAGCAGCTCATCATCATTAATAAGAAACACTCCAGCCATCCTTTCCAAATACACTTCTAAGGTAATCTCTCTTTTATCTTTCATCTTCTTCTTCTTCTTTTCGCATCAAATCAATATCATTGGTTTTATGAAATTATTTTCAAACCAATTCTTACCAAAAAAATTTTGTTTCACTGTTTCTTCCACCAAGTTGCGAAGAAAGTTTTATTTTTTTTCAGGCTCTTCTGTTTAAAGGTCCAACACAAATATGGTCCAAATGATTTTCTTCTCGCATTTCTAGCATAATACTAGGTGGTAGAATGTATGCATCATGTCAGAAATGCTAATAGTTTAGAGTCATATAGTTTGTAAAGCTTGCCATGGCATCTCTAGACGCCCCCCAAACTTGGATTCCACACGTGAACATTAAAGACTGTTCTCAAGGATTTTGTAGCTTATACTGCCCACAATGGTGTTACATCATCTCCCCTCCTCCGCCTCCCTTTGAGTTCCCTGATGACGATTCGAGTCCAATTTTTTCTCCTCTTGTCATTGCCATTATAGGCATACTGGCCAGTGCTTTCCTTCTAGTATGTTACTACACCATCATATCTAAATATTGTGGAAACGATTATTCGGCAAGGAGAAGGGATCAAAATCATGGACAAAATGAGGAATTTGAGGACGATCACAACTCATCTCTCCACGAGCCTTGGCATGCTGCAACAACTGGCGTTGATGAGGCTCTTATAAGGTCCATCACAGTTTGCAAGTACAAAAAGGGAGATGGTTTGATTGAAGGGACAGATTGCTCAGTTTGTCTAAGTGAGTTTGAAGAAGATGAGAGCATAAGGCTTTTGCCAAAGTGTAGCCATGCTTTCCATGTCCCTTGCATTGATACATGGCTTCGCTCTCACTCGAATTGCCCACTATGCCGTGCCAACATAGTCTTCTTTAGTGCTTCCCTGCCTCAATTGCCTCCTCCAGTGACAGAAACTCCTCAAGGCAATGAATCTTTGCAAGAAAGCCAACGAGCTAATGAGAATGTGTCGGTTACACAAGACACGGAAAGGGTTGCTAGAGATGAGCAAGCGACACAGAATCTTGCAGGGGTTCCAAAGACTCCGTCACGAGTGTTTAGAGATTCGGGGAACTTGGAAGAGAGAGATATCATAATTGAGATGCGAGATATAGATAGATATCAACGCATTAGGAGATCATTTTCAATGGATCATCCATGTCAAAGCCACACTTCCATCGCTGAAATTATTCGGATGAATCAGGATGAAGTTGTTCCAGTAGAAGACTGTTCGGGAGACGTTGGATCATCGAAACATTCAGCAGAAATCAGCAAATGCGTGTCTAGCAGCAGCAGAAGAGTCTTGAATTGTGTACTCAATCCTGTTACCATGAAGAGATCATTTTCTAGTGGAAGATTCTTTCTCACTGGGCATGGAAGAATGCGTGACACCATAAGTCTTGTTTAAACAAAAACTCTTTTTTTTTTTTTCCATTGATGGTTATATTTTCCATTAATCAATGTTATGATAAAGTTCTGTAAGCGTGAGAATTGTGTTCCAATGTATAAAATTGACGAGGGACATATCTATATATCTTGCAAATCTTGTTTGTTCTCTATGGTTCATTGGTTTATTTGCTAACAGCTACGATGCAACCAGTTCCCATTTTTTCCTGTTTTTAACTCGTTGCTCGAAGCTCAATTATGCTAAATCTGCCATTGAAAGTATGGTTTGGATAATGGTGAGTGAGATATCGGCATGCAGTATCAACTAGATCATTGTATTTAGATAAATTAATAGAATTAATGCATAAGCTTTAAATCCATTAATTCAAAAGAAGTTTGTCTATAAACTTATGCTCAGAACATCAGTACTTCCACAAATCTCCATTCACGCACCCGAAATCTATGAACTCCACCTCAAGTCTTGAAAAAAGATAGTTATCGTTACGATGATTTTCTCAAGTTCTCTCAACATAGCCAAATTAACTGAAACACTAACCATCTTTATATGTAAGATCTTGATGTAGATAAACTAATACTAGCCTGGAAAGAAAAATTAAAATGCCGTGGCATTTTTCTCTCCCAATTCGGTAAATGATGGTGAAAGAAGAGAGAAGATAGGGATGGGAGGCTGGCCTCAGCGGATCAAGGCCCGCTAGACATTATTACCTCGGTGCCTTTAATTATAGTGTTGACGAAAGGTGGCTGCAGAAGTCAAAAAACACTTGAACAGTTTCACATGAAATTAACTAGTGAATCAGCTTAGCAGTGTGAAATATTTTGACAAAGGATAAAAATAAAATGCCATGCTTTAGAACAAAGGAAGCCAACTTTCTTTTCCCTCTGGTCTTGGTTCCATGTGCCTAAAGCATAAACCTTAGAATTAGAACAATGAAACTAGATTTCGAAGTGAGATTTGGGAGGAGGAGCTTGGGGTTGAAGTATGCTATCCCTCTACTATAATTGTGATATATATATATATAAAAAAAAGGCTCCAAAAAATTTGTGAGCCTTGGATCATGATTTTAATATTTAACGACTCGTGTACGTTTAAAGTTTTTTTTTTTTTTCCTTAACGTTTAGTGTCGTGAATTTAAAATTCAAGTGGGATAAAAAGGATAGAAGGGAAAAAAAAAGAAGAAAAAAAGAAAAAGGAAAGGGGAAACCATGCTCATAAATAGACATGCCAGGCTGGGGTATGGTTCTGAATGGGTCACTGGGAATGAGATGGTATGTGTATCAATAAAACCGCAACTGGTTTATTTTTGTTATTGGGGGCCCAATGGGCTCATTCGGTCCTATATAAATGGGCTGTACTGTAATCTGTCTCAAGGGCTTTACTGTCGATGGAGTTTTCTTTCTATTACTGCATATGAAAATTGGAATAGCTGCGGCGGTGTGGACCTTATATTAGTTAGAACATGTATTCTTTCTTCCCCTTTTAGATCAGTGTTATCTCACCGGGCCCATGTAATGAGTTGGCTTGCAGCCTAACTTGTGTTAAGTTTAAAAGGATAAATTCAGTTGACCCATCTAACCCAATTTCATATAAATTTAATAGGGTCAACGCTTTGTTTATATATATATATATATGAAAATAACCTTGTTATAGTTTTTCGTTAAAAAAAAATGAATTGACTTATGAGTGGAAGTCCCATTTATTTAAATTCTTTATAATTTATATCTTAGGGTTTGAGTCTGATAATTATATTTAAATTTATCAAAAAATAATATAAAAGTATTTGTTAAAAACTCTAACATCTTAAAATTTTTAAATTAATATAATTTTTTAATATCATATCAAAGATT
>Ga0307515_10024192_pt1 | contig 10593 bp, 10 predicted proteins | sample 17_EM_MG_FD_194513 | JGI IMG/M metagenome (GOLD analysis project Ga0307515, IMG submission 194513) | Populus trichocarpa ectomycorrhiza microbial communities from riparian zone in the Pacific Northwest, United States - 17_EM | ecosystem: Host-associated > Plants > Roots > Unclassified | place...
CAGGCTGAGGCGAGGTGTACTCGCGCAGGTACCATAGGCAGCTAGCCCCCCCCCACTCCCATGCACACGCCAGAACATCAATACCTCTCGCTGCTCCGACAAATCTTGGAAAGCGGGGACCCACGCGTCGACCGGACCGGCGTGGGCACCTTCTCGATATTCGGAGCTGTTGCCCGTTTCGACCTGTCGAAGGGTCAGGTGCCGCTGCTGACCACCAAGCGCGTGTACTGGAAGACCGCCGTCAAAGAGATGCTGTGGTTTCTGACAGGCGGAACCAACATTCGAGAACTTCTTCAGCAGAACGTGAAGATTTGGACTGATTGGCCGCTCCAAAAATATCGAGGGCAGGTCGACCCAAACATCTCACAAGAGGCCTTCGAAAAACGGGTTGTCGAAGATGAAGGATTTGCCGCTAAGTGGGGCGACCTTGGGCCGGTCTATGGCAAGCAATGGCGAAAGTGGGTCGGCGCTGACGGCAAAGAGCACGACCAGATTGCTCAAGTCATTCAGGCCTTGCGCACAAATCCTGCGAGCCGAAGAATTCTTTTCCACGGCTGGAACGTCCCAGACATTGGTGCGATGTCGCTGCCTCCGTGTCACCTGCTATATCAATACCACGTCTCCAGCGACGGGAAACTGAGCTGCATTCTCTATCAACGGAGTGCGGATGTCCTACTTGGGGTCCCCTTCAATTGGATTGGTGCAGTTGCGCTGCAGTACATGGTGGCTCAACAAGCTCAGCTACAGCTGGGAGACTTCATTTGGATGGGTGGCGATGTCCATCTCTACAGGAACCATGTTCCTCAAGCAAGAGAGCAGCTTTCAAGGTCCGTGATGCAGCTTCCGACAATGCGCTTGGCAGTCAAGCGCGACTGCATTGACGACTATACGGTCGATGACTTTGTCATCGACGGCTACGAGCCGCACCCTGCAATCAAGGCCGACGTTGCGGTGTAGGGCTAGCCGTTGGCGACGAGCCCAGCGAGACGCTTTGCAAGCACTGAGTGCCCAGCCGGTCCCCGGCAACGCGGGTTGAGTCATCATGTTGCTGGCGCAGGCGGCACAACCAAAAGAGCCCTGCCTCTTCAATGTTGCGGGGCAACTGACTCAGCTCCGTTGCTTGAACCAGGCAACCTTGCGACCAGTCTCGTCGGCTCGGTACTGAACGTCGAAAGCTCGCGACTCAGTCAGGACCTGGGGCCACGACCGCCGGCCGTACTTCTCCGGCGTCTGTTCGGGATGTGCGTCGGCAATCCAAGCGCGCGCGTCGTCCAACCGCGTCCAGCCGTCCACTGACAGCAACTGGCTCGCGTCGCGAAGAGCGCGGACGATGCCGGTGTGAGGCCACTCGAAACTTCCGTCTGGATTTATCCCATTGAGCAGCAGGTCTTGGAAGACGGGAGTCGTCGCGGCCTATCACTTTATGGCCAACCTTCTGTCAAGCGGCGCCGTGCGCAGGGTCGTAAAGTGGATTGTGGGTCTTGTGCTCGTGGGTCTGCTGGCACTTTGGGCTGTACGGTGGTCTGAGCCTCGATTGGACCAGCGCGTCGTAGCGTGCGCGCGGGAGACTGGGCAGACCTTAGAGTCGACCCTACGGGCTGAGAACTGGTGGTACGACGCCAAGAAGCTTGATGTTCTAGCCGAGTTGAAGCGGCAATCAGACGTTGGCGACACACCGCAGGAGGCGCATGAAGCGAAGCAACGATTCTTGCTGCTGGCTTGCGTTGACCGGAAACTGGCGGACGAAGCCAACCCTAAATGGGCCGAGAGTTGCACGGTGGACAGCCCGTGCGTCGACATCGTGCGCTTTGGGGACTTCACGCAGAGTCACTGCGCAAACCCGAAGGGAGAGCCTCCGGTTGAGCGTCGGGACTATGTGCGGCTAGTCGACCACGTCACTGTGTACCCACCAGAGGCCGTCAACTACGAAGGCAAGGCGCAGCCAGATGGTGGAGCAAAGCTTGAGGTCGTGCGCATCGTGGGTGGGCAGACCCAGGCGGTAGGGATAGCTTCATCCAGCTGCCCGAAGAGCAACGAGCCTTGCCGGTACCCAGAACTGACCTACTTGATTCCCCTCACGCAGGGCCTGGCCGAGTACGAGTGGCAATGGACGGACGGCCATGGCGGTGCAAAGCGGGATGGCCTGGTTGTGACGTCGCTGGCTCGCGTGCACAGTGTGCGCGCGCAGGTGCTGCTACCTCGTGGCGTCAACATTCCTCACAGCGAAATCGCGCCGGCGACCGTGGCCGCAAAGTGCACCCCCGGTTGGAACAGCATCCTCTGCCGCGAGCTCACCGGTTCCGACAAGAGTCGCTTCGTCAAGTGGGAGTGGCAGTGGAATATGTGGTCGCGTTGCGACACAGGCAACACGACTCCACCATCCCCCGGCGCGACATCTTCCGCCGCTCAACCGAGCGCTGACATTGCCAGCGCCGCCGCTTCTGCGCAGAAGCCGACGGAATAGAGACTGTCGACGCAGCAAGGACTCTGCGCGCGAACGACCGGGCGACCCCTTAATGGGGCGGCGCACGCCTGTTGGCGCGAATGCCGACTTATCCGCAAGCCTGCATTTGCAGGGGGCTACCGCATGCCTGCATTTGCAGCGGGCTACCGCATGCCTGCATTTGCAGCGGGCTACCGCATGCCTGCATGGTGGGAAGGGATTGAGAAGCGTAGTCCATGCGAACACTCCTTCGTGCGGCATTGGGAGCGGCCGCCACATAGCCCTCGAACGTTTGTCCCCACGAATGCGTTGACCAGAGGCTCGAGAGCAAAGGCTTCTGGCACGCTCTAAGCGTATGCCATTGGTGTTAAGCCAAGGTGAGGGAGTTCCACTCGGACGCAAAGATTGTGCGTCACTGCGCCGACCGCCAGCTGTCAATACCGCCAAGCGGTGGGCTTAGGAGAGGAGTTTTTTGAACGAAACCCGGTAGTCGAGCGGCTCGAGGTACAGCTGCTTCGAGATGTCCCCGCGTAGAACATACATCGAGGGAGACTCGCGGAACTGGAAGAGTCGATAGAGGCAAAAAGCGTCCTCAACCTCGCGAGCAAACTCCAACTCGTTGCGGCTGATGATGAAGGACGAGGCATGCGCGCCGTTGGTCGTCTTCACTTCGATGTAGCGAGGCTCTGACGCGGAGTCGAACGAGAGGATGTCGTAGCCGGCGCCGTCGCCAAGTCGGTCGGCGACCCAGTCCACCCGCGAGAACAGCTCTCCAAGGCCTTCCTGCACGAGGCGATGTTGCTCGTACTCCAGCGCCCACTGCTCTCCAGCTCGCCCAAGCTTCCGGTTGTGCTCATCCCGCGCCGCGTAGTCCATCTTGCGCGGCAGCCTCGCCCGCGGACTCGACTCCACCTTCACTACGGTCTCCACGGGCGGTGGCGCCACCACGGTAGCGGCGAAGGTCTTGGCTTCAGGCGCCTTAACCTCTTCGAGGGCGTCGACGATTTGGCGGACCACGTCGGAGTGGTCCAAGACAAACTGCTGGACCTGCTGCCGAAGCGACAGCTGGGTGTTTCCGCGCGGTTTGTATCCAGGGATGAAGGGAAGCCCGAGGCCAGCAAGCACTGCGCTGACGTTCTGGTGCTTCATCTCCACCGAAGCCTTGCTGCGGCCTCGAAGGGTCTGCCGCAGCTGGGAGTTCCGCTCGGACTTGTTGTACGGCTACCTGGGCCTCCACGCTACTGCCCAAAGGCGTCAACAGTTCGGTGGGAAATCGGGCAACACCAACCGACGGCCATATCGAGTCGGCGCACAGACAGGCGTTGAAGGCCTCCAATGGCCCGAGGGACACACTGCTAATGCGATGGGCGGAAGACACTGGCTGTCGCCGCGCAGAGGTGCTTCAGGTCAAGGTTTCGCAGATTCCTAGCGCTGACGAGGTCGATGACCTTGCTGAACGCCCCGACAGTTGGTACGCCATAGACGTTACGCGAAAGGGCGATGTGGTCGGGACCTTGAAGGCACAGCCCGACACACTCTACGCGACGCTCGACTACATGCGTATCAGGCGGCGCCTTGTTGACGGGTTCAAAGCGAAGTGGCCAGACTACAAGGAACCCGAAGAGCTGTTCATTTCAAGCACCACCGGTGGACCTCTGATGCCGGACTCTGTGACCAAGCTGGTAGGACGCTTCTTCAGAATGATTGGGCTGAAGGCAGCCAACGTCCACAGAATCAGAGCCAAATTCGCAATGGACGCCGTGGAGACCGTTCTGGACGCGTTCTTGGAGCAGGGCATCGAGTTTGCACCGGGCTCCAATTGGTTTGAGACTGTGCTGCAGCAAGTGGCCACTCGGATGGGCCACAAAAACCCATCGTCGCTGCGCCACTATCTGACCGCCGCATTGGACCGGCGCGTCCGAATCGCAAGTGCGACGGCGAAAGGGATGACCGAGAAGAGCGAGCGGAACGCATGCTTGGTGCTTCAAGCTGCACTTGAACGCGCGAGGGTCTCCAGCCGCCTCATCGCTGACTTGGACTCAGCCGCGGACCCTCGTCAGCGAGCGGCGACGCTCAGAAAGATGGCTGACGAGGTCGAGGCGCTGGCAGACGCTTGAAAAAACGCTACGGCCATAAAGTTATCCACAGCCGACCGTAGAATTCCCCTAGAGGCAACACAGGGAACTGCCCACCCCTTTCAAGGGTGTGGACACCTCACTCGTTGCATTGGGACAGCATCAGTTCCCCTACGGGGCTCTCTCCACTTCAAGATTTGAACTGAATCTATTCCAAGCCACAAACCCGGCTCCATGGACCATAGCGTTTTCGACCAAATGAGGGATGCCGGAAAACCGTTCAACATCGCGAGCTACGCGCTGCTCACGCACATGCTGGCCCAGCAGTGCGATCTCGAGGTCGGCGATTTCATCTGGACCGGTGGCGATTGCCACCTCTACAGCAACCATCGCGAGCAGGTGGCGCTGCAGTTGTCGCGCGCGCCACTGGCGTATCCGACCTTGTCGATCAAGCGCCGGCCGGCGTCGATCTTCGACTACGAGTTCGATGACTTCGAGGTGCTCGGCTACGAGCACCACCCGCCGATCAAGGCACCGGTCGCGGTCTGACCGGCCGGGTCGGCGGCGTCACTTCGATTCGGACGCCGAGGCCGGCGTCACCGCGGCCTTGACCTTCTTCGCGCCTTTCTTGACGCCTTCCTTGGTGCGCTCGGCGGTCGTGCCGACGACTTCGCCGGTCTTCTCGGCACCGTGCTTCACGGCCCGGCCGACCTTCTTCGCGCCCTTCTCGACGCCGGCCTCGGTGCGCTCGACCGTGGTGCCGACAGCCTCACCGGTCTTCGTGGCACCGTGCTTGATGGCTTCGCCGGTCTTGCTGGCCGCCGACGACGCGGCCGACGGTTCCTCGGCGTGAGCGAGGCTTGCGAAAGCGAGTGCGAACAGGGCAATCAACAGGTGAGACAGACGGGTCATGACGTACTCCGGTGGGCTGATTTCGCGCAGTGTATCGGCTGTGCGCGACGCCGCCGCCAGCCTCAAACCGCCACGGGCTCGGCGCGTGGCCGGTCTCCTGCCAGCACCGTGTGGACCAGCGCGGCGAGCTGCTCCAGGCTGTATTCCTTCTGCAGCACGCCGCGCACACCGACACGCACCGCTGCCGCGCGCATCTCGTCGGACAAGTAGCCCGAGCTGATCACCACCGGCAGCCCGGGCACGATGCGCGCGAGCTCTTTGGCGAGATCGAGGCCGGTCATCTCGGGCATGTTGAAGTCGGTGACGATCAGGTCGAACAGGGTCGGCTCCGCGCGCACACGCGCCAGCGCGTCGCGCGGTCGATCGAGCGCCGTCACGCGGTAGCCCGCGCGTTGCAGCAGGCTCTCGATCATCGGCAGCATCGCCGGGTCGTCATCGACGTACATGACGTGTTCGCCCTGGCCGCGCGGTGCTTCGGGCGCGGCCGCTTCGTCGGGAACGTCGATGGCCGGCACCGGTGCCAACGGGAAGTAGAGGTGGAAGGTGCTGCCCCGGCCCGGCGTGCTGTCGACCGCGATCGCGCCCCGGTGCGCGACGACGATCCCGTGCACCACCGACAAACCCAGGCCGGTGCCCTCACCCACGCGCTTGGTCGTGAAGAAGGGTTCGAACACGCGAACGCGCGTCGCCTCGGTCATGCCGCTGCCGTTGTCGCCGACGCTCAGGTGCGCGTAGGCGCCGGGCGGGATCTCGCCCAGCGCACGCGCGGCGTCGACGCCGAGCTCGACCCGGCCAAGCGCAATCGTGACGCGCCCGCTGCCGCCGCGCATCGCATGCCACGCGTTGGTACACAGGTTCATCAGGATCTGCTGGATGTTGGTCGCGTCGGCGCCGACCTGCAGCGGCGTGTCGGCGAGTCGGAGCTCGAGCTCGACCAGGCTCGGCAGCGTCGAGCGCAGCAGCACCACTGCCTCCTCGACCAGTGGGCGCATCGGCTGGTTCACCAACGCGTGCGGCTGCATGCGGCTGAACGCGAGGATCTTCTGCACCAGGCTGCGCCCGCGCACGCCGGCCCGCTCGATCTGATCGAGCCCGTTCAACGCGACGAGGTCTTGCATGACATGCGGCCGCGTCAGTGCGACGTTGCCGAGAATCGCCGCGAGGATGTTGTTGAAGTCGTGCGCGATGCCGCCCGCCAGCGTGCCGATCGCCTCCATCTTCTGCGACACGCGCAGCTGCGATTCGAGCAGCACGCGCTTGGCCTGCGACTGCTTGCGCTCGGTGATGTCGGTGGCCATGCCGAGCGAGCCGATGGGCGCACCGTGGGCGTCGGCGACGGTGGCGGTCGACACCGAGACCCACAGCTCGGAGCCGTCCTTGCGGCGCAGCCGGATGCCCTGCCACTCGCGCGTGTCGGTTCGGCCGGGGTCGGTGGTCTCGACGCCGGCGCCGCGATCGCGCTCGTCGACGAAGTCAGTCAGCGGGCGACCCAGCACCTCGGCGGCGGCGTGGCCGAGCATGCGCAACAGCATCGGGTTCGCAAAGATCAGCTCGCCCACGCCGTTGACCAGCCAGATGCCTTCGTTCGCGGTGTCGACGATGCGGCGGTAGCGCTCTTCGCTGCTGCGCAGCTCACGGGTCATGGTGCGCGCCGCGCTGTACGCGCGCACTTGCGCGGTCATCAGCTGGTAGGTCAGCAACGCCAGCAACAGGCTCAGGCCGATGCCCGCGATCAGGATCACGCGCGGCGCGTTGTGGCTGAAGTGCGCTTCGAACCCCGGCAGGCTACGCACCGCGAGCGTCCAGGTGTGGCCAGCCAGGCCGATGTACTCCTGGGCCTCGAAGCGCGGCGGCTCCGTGCTGCCGATGTCGGGTGCGGTGCGGAAGATCAGCGTGTCGTCGTTCAGCGTCACGCCATCGTGGATGCGCAGCTCCAGGCCGGGCGTGCCCTCGCCGTACAGGCTGGACATCAGATCGCCGACGCGGAACGCCGCCCACACCCAGCCGACCAGACCGGCGCGCCGCGCCGCCACGGTGTCGGTGGCCACACCCTTGGCATAGAGCGGCAGCAGCATCAGGAACGCCGACTGCGGGCCCGCGCCGGCGTCGGTGACGAGCCGGATGCGCCCGGTGACCGCGGTGCTGCCCGAGTCGCGCGCCTGCTCCATCGCCACGCCGGAGTTCGGGTCGCTGTAGAGGTCGTGGCCGAATGCGTCGAGGTTGGCCGCACTCGCCGGCGCGACATAGGTGGTCGGCACGTAGAACGTCCGCTCCCCCGGCGGCGTGATCGTGTAGCCGGCGACACCGCCTGCACGCTGCGCGGCGACGTGGTCGGCGAGGCGCTCCGCCGGCACCAGTGGCCCGTAGCTGATGGACTGCAGGCCGGCGAAATCTGCGCCGGCGAGCAGCGTGTCGACGTAGCGGTTGAAGCTCGCCCGGTCGACCGCGCCCGAGGCCACGAACAAGCCCTGCACGCCGCGCAGCATCTGCTCGTAGCTGGCCATGCGCTGCTCGATGCGGTTCGCCGTCTGGCGCATCCCGAAGTCGAAGCTGGCGCGCAGGCTGGCCTGCTCGGACTGGCGTTCGTGCCGCCACAGCCAGGCCGTGATGCCCAGCGAGAGCGCCCCGATCAACAAGGCCAGCAAGGCAGGAAAGACGCGCTTCAACGGGCGGCCCCGGTCAGTACCGCGTCAGGGTGCGGGCCAACTCGGGCGAAAAGTATTTCTCGAAGATCCGCTGCACCGTGCTGTCGGCCCGCATCTCGTCGACCAGCGCGCGCCACGCCTGCTGCTGCGCCGGCGGCAGCGACTTCTTCGACATGATCAGGCCATGCAGCACCGCCGGGTCGTCGAACTCGACGACCGTGGTCTGCGCGCGGATCGCACCGTGCTCGGTGGTCGGGTAGTCGAAGGGCTCGATGATCATCGCGTGCACGCGCTTGTCGAGCAGCACCTGGTAGAGCGGCTCCAGGCTGGTCGCGAAGCTGACGCGGTGCGCGTCGTCCAGCATGTCGACGAAGCGGTTCGCATTCGGGTTGTAGCGGAACCCGCGGATCACGCCCAGCGTCAGCGACGGGTTGCGTTCGAACTCGGCCAGCGTCTTCACGCCGGCATCCTTGCGCACCAGCAGGTAGTACTTGTTCGACTCGTACCAGGCGAACGCCGCGAACCGGTCTCTGGCTTCGTTCGTGATGCCCGAGAGGCTGAAGTCGAGCGCACCCGACTCGATCAGCTGCCAGATGCGCGCGCGCGGCATCACGCTGATGCTCAGCTTGCAGCCGCTGCGGCGCGCCAGCTCGTCGGCGAGGTCTTTGTCGATGCCTTCGCCGGTCTGCGCCGAATACAGCAGACCGTGTTCGTGCAGCGCCAGGCTCAGCGGGCGGGTGCAGTCGGGCCGCTCGGCCGCGCCGGCGCCTGGCCCGGCTGTGATCAGCAGCAAGAGCAACGCGAGGCGGAAGGCAGGGAGCATGAGGCGTGATAAGTGGCGAACGGCAACGGCGCAGGATAACCGCGGGCGACTCCGCCCATCGCGCAGGCGGCTGGCCTTGCGGCAATTTGACACAGCGTAGGAGGCAACCCACAGAGGAAAGGCCCGCCGTCCGGTGGCTGGTGGGACGGGCCAACGCTAAGGTTCCGGCCATCACTCACGAAGGAGCGGCAATGAAGGCAATCACACTCGTCATGGTCACCGCGCTCGTCGCCGCATCGGGCCTCGCCGCCGCTGCGGTCGACCCTGATGCCGCCCGCGAGCAGCGCATGAACGAAGCGCTCGACAAGTACCACGACAGCCGCAACGCGCAGCCGGGTCCGGCCGCCCGCACAGAAGAATCCATCAAGCGCGGCGCCCACAAGGCCGGTCAATCCATCAAGCACGGCGCGAAGAAGGTCGGGCATGCCGTCGGTACCGGCATCCACAAGACCGGCGAGGCCATACATCACACCGGTGAAAAACTCCAAGACAAAACTTCGGACGCGCCGAAGTAAACCCACGACCTGGCCGCGTGGCCAGTCGATCTGGGCCGTCACGGCCGTGGTGGCCCTGCTCAGCGCGTGCAGCACGCTGCCGCGCATCGTGCCCGACATGGCGCGCTCGGCGCCCACGCCGCAGCTCGCGGGTGCACACGGGCCGCTGTCGGCCGAGCGCAGCAAGGAGATCCTCGACCGGCTGCGCGCCGGCGGCAACGACCGCGGCGTGCTCGACCGCCACCTCGCGCTCGAGGCCGCGATCTCGGCCAGCCCGCTCGTCGCCGGCAACAAGGTGCAGCTGCTGCAGGATGGGCCGGCCACCTACCAGGCGATGTTTGCCGCCATCGAAGCGGCGCATGACCACATCAACATGGAGACCTACATCCTCGAGGACGACGAGGTCGGCCGGCGCTTCGCCGAAGCGCTCATCGCCAAGCAGCGTGCCGGCGTTCAGGTCAACCTGATTCGCGACAGCGTCGGCACCTTGAGTACGCCGTCGGCCTTCTTCGATCGTCTGCGCGATGCGGGCATTCCGGTGCTCGTGTTCAACCCGGTCAACCCGCTCACCGCCAAGGCCGGCTGGGACGTGAACCAGCGCGATCACCGCAAGCTGCTGATCACCGATGGCGCGACCGCGTTTCTCGGCGGCATCAACATCAGCAGCGTCTACTCGGGCGGCTCGTTCAGCCAGCCCTCGAAGGAACGGCCGGACGGCAAGGTAGCCTGGCGCGACACCGATCTGCAGATCGACGGCCCGGTCGTCGCCGAGCTCCAGAAGCTCTTCATCGAGACCTGGGAGAAGCAAAAAGGCCCGCCGCTCGCGCAACGCCGGTACTACCCGCGGCTCGCGCGCCAGGGCAGCGATGTCGTGCACGCGATCGGCGGCTCGCCCGACGAGCCGTACAGCCTGATCTACGCGACGCTGATCTCGGCGATCGATTCGGCCGAGAAGGAAGTGCTGCTGACCAACGCCTACTTCGTGCCCGACCCGCAGCTGATCGCGTCGCTGAAGGCCGCGGTCGCACGCGGCGTCGACGTGAAGATCGTGCTGCCGGCGGTCACCGACTCGGCGCTCGTCTTCCATGCCGGCCGCTCGTACTACGACGAGCTGCTGCGCGGCGGCATCAAGATCTACGAACGCCAGAATGCGCTGATGCACGCGAAGACCGCGCTGATCGATGGCGTGTGGTCGACGGTG
>Ga0307515_10024193_pt1 | contig 10593 bp, 4 predicted proteins | sample 17_EM_MG_FD_194513 | JGI IMG/M metagenome (GOLD analysis project Ga0307515, IMG submission 194513) | Populus trichocarpa ectomycorrhiza microbial communities from riparian zone in the Pacific Northwest, United States - 17_EM | ecosystem: Host-associated > Plants > Roots > Unclassified | place...
GTCTTTAAGTTATATAGACTTTTTAATTTAATAATATTTAACCGCGGAAGCCAGTTCGTTTTAGACTTCTAGTAAGCCTTATATAAATAATTAAGTATATAAACATAACTCTTAACTATATTTTATTTAAAAATAAATAATTAAACTAAAATTGCGAACGTAATTATAGAATAATATCTATAAATATACTATTCCTACCTATAAGACAACTGGGAAAAGTGGCTACCTTTAGCTAAGTTTACTGTAAATAATACGAGAAATAAATTAATAGGCGTAACGCTATTCTACGCAACCTATGAATAAAACCCTTAACTTAGATTTAAACTATAACCTAAAATTAATACGGCAGGACCTATAATTAAAAGGATTTAACTAATTAATGTATATAACTTTGCTAATTAAATAAAGTAGTTAACGGAATTATTATAAAGTAAATTATTATTATTCATTGCTTAACGTCCGATTCGGATCCCTATTAGGCCTACGCGGACTACTCCTTATATACATATAGGGAGAAAACTCTATTTAAGAAAACCCCGTAATCCATCTCCCTACCTTTTAGGACTCGCTTATAAGTCGCCTACGAGTTACTAGTAGTGCTCTACTACCTTACTTTTTAACCTCCTTAGGAACCACTGCTGCCGTAATAAGTCTATAGACGCGCTAGTATTATAAACTTTACTCTACTCCTGTAGAGTTATTAGGGGGCGCCTATTAGTCGCCCCTTTGCCTTTTATTACTATTTCCCTTATAACCCAGAACTGGTCTAGCATATTTTAGCCAATAAGCCACTAGGTAGCCGCCTTAAGGCCTTTTTATATTAAGAGCAGTGTATTATAGTTTTCTGTGCCAGCTACTAAGAGCATTACTTCTTAATTAGTACGTAAGGGGCATAACAGTATTACGTATTTTAGTGTCTATCTTAGCCAGCTATATTCGCACCTTAGGCTACCCACTAGGACACCTACCCAGTAAAGCCAATCCTTTAGTCCTATTACTCCTGTCCTTAGGAGTGTTACTATTATATTTTCTACCTTTATTAGGCCCTCTTAGAGCCCTTAGGTATTTACCCCCCATAGCATTAACCATACTACGGCTTAGGTTCCTCTTGCCTAAGTCTGCCTCTATATATTTAACTCCTATATATCTCTTTAGCGACGGTCTAACTAGTATTATATTACAGTAAATGGTTTTCTAGTATTCTTTTATGCTCTACTTTAGCTCCTTTCTCTCCCTTACTATTATCTTTGCTAGCCTCTTACGCGTTTTCCTTTCTTCTTTATATAGGCCTAGGCCCTAACGCCGCACCATTCTTCTTCTACTTTCTCCACCTATTTTCCTAATATATCTTCCCTACTTTAGGGTTATTAGTTCCTTCTCCTACGGGGCACCCTAGGGTCCCTCTATAGTTTGTTTAGGCGTGTCTTAATATACTTTATAATATTAAAGTTACGTTTCTTTTACACCCTTTATATTACATTAGCTTTAATATATAGTTATAAGGGGGGAATATTAGCTTCCTTCTTAAGCAGTGCTGTGGCCGTTCGCTTATACCCGCCTATTATACTCTAGAGGTAGGCTATTTAGACCTTTTAGAGTGGTTTAAGGAGTGATTTAGGGGGGCCTTTCTCGGTTTCTCCCGTGGCCTAAATACTAGATCTATACGTTATAATCGGCCGGATAACTGCTGTATATAGTAGGCGTGACCTCTAGAAGCATAGACCCTATATAGAATTAACGATCCTAAACATAGCAATATACTATACTTGGCCCTTATAGGCCACTTACGCCGCATATACGCTCTACTAGAGCTTACTATCTACCCACACTTCTAATACCCTTAGGCCTTAAACCGGTTAACCCCTAAAGCCTTAGATATAGATTATATACTAAAGATCTATAGATTGGTTACGTTTTCTTATAAAATAGATTAGCTGGTATTTCTCTAGTGAGAATTAGACTCTATATCGTCTTGCCCATTCTATATAGGTATTATAGGCTTTCTCTAGTGTCCTATAGTTCTCTATGGCTATTAGCCCGTATATAATTAGGTTTATATTATCAACGAAGCCTATCCCCTAGGTTACCCCTTCCTTAAAGGTATTAAGCAGGTTGCTTATAAAGAAGAGAAAGAGTATAGGCAAAAGAGGTAATCTTTATGGTATTCCTATTACGACTATAATAGGGGGGCTCTAGTATCTGTTAAAGACTAGTAATGTTTCTTTCTAGCCTATAAATCCTTAAATAAATTAAATAATCCATTCTGGGAAGCCCTTTACCCTAAGGATGTATAGGAGACGCTCGTGGGGTATATTATCGTAGGCGCCGCTAATATCTAGGCTAAGTATTAATACTATAAAGTCCTTTCGCATAGCCCATGCAGTTTTAATGGTAGCAGCGAGTAGTGTAAGTACTAATAGCGTTAAGCGATTCTTTCTTGCCCCTATTTAGTTTTATAGTAGTAGGGCGTATTCCTCTACCGTGTCTGCTATATGGTCCGCTATAACCTTTTCTAAGATCTTGCTTAGGGTGTTTTCTAAGGCAATAGGGCAGTAGCTTCCTGGAATTAAGTAGTCTGCTTTACCTTTTTTTCGTAAGATAACCGTCGTCATAGATCTTCCGAGTTGTGGGTAGTAGCCTATTTTAAAGCATGCTCTAGCTACATCTGCAAGCTAAGGTGCTATAAGTAGTCTATAAGTCTTTAGGGCTTCGTTTAGGATCCCATCTAGTCCTAGTGCTATATTATTTAAGAGGCGGCTAATAGTTCTGGCCATTTCTTTAGTTGTTATATCGCTATTAACCCTCAGGCGAGTCACCGGTATTTCACCGGTAATGTCGCTAAGGTCTACTAGAGCTAGTTAGGGGAAAAATCTTTCTATAAGGATCTTTACCTTCTCGTTATTATTACTTATAGCCTATAGTTTACCTACTCTTTATAGGGGTAGTAGGTATAGATCTTCTACTAGGCGTCCCGCCTTTTTCTTTACCCATTTTACTATAGCCTATAGGCCCTTATTATAGGGGAGACTCGGGTTAGTAGTATATTTGTTTATAAACCATCTCCAGTTATTCCTTACTTCTTTTCTTAGGGTATTCTTTAGATAGTTTCTTATATCTTTATATTGTCTCTCATCTTTAGAATTATGGCTACTTATATATTTCCTCCTTGCTCGTTATTGGCCAGCTATAAGGGCCGCGCACTATGCGGACTATGTGTATCGCGCATAGGGGCCCAGTTTTAAGACCAGGCAGTGCTCTTCTAGCCCGCTTTTAATTGCTGCCTAGATCCTTTTTAGTCTTTAATCAATTTCCTTAGGGGTAGCTAATAAGCCTCACTCGTTTGGTATTAGGTGGATTTCTTCTAGGTCTTAGAGTTATTATTTAATTGTATTAAGGAAGCTATCTACGTTAAGCTTCCTTATTGCGTATCTTTTACTATTTAGTTGCGCCTTAATATCTAGATCTAGTTATATCTGGATAGGGATATAGTTTAAGGTAAGTGCCTATTCTTTTTTAGGGGAGCACCTTTTAAGTCTCTAGTATAGGTTTTTATCCATAATCGTAAGGTCAATTATACTTTTAGCGATGCCCTATTGCTATATAATTGCACCTAGGGGGGTAGCTAGCTTAAGGCCCCCATTGTCTATAGCTCTTAGTAGGCACTCTACCTATTAATCAGCAGCAATATAGATGCCCCCCCACCGTAGGTGGTGGAGGTTCATATCTCCTAGTAGGATAGACTCCGCGTGTTTAGTTTCTAGTAAGCTTATTATAGATATAATATTCTCTATCTATACTACCCCTTTAACCCTAGGGTTATAGACATTAATAATTTGTACTAGTCCCCTATATATCTAGATGGTTATAACTGCAATATCTAAGTTAACTGCCTACCATAACTATAAGGTAAGGCTGATATATTTGCTAATTAAAAAGCACACGCGTGTGGCTGCTTTTAGTTCATACAGGAGCTAGAATCTTTGGGGGCAGTATGTCGATTATATATAGGTATTGTAATACGGCTCTTATATAGCAAGAATATAGTGTTTCTCTGGGTCTAGACTGTCTAGTAGGGGCCTTGCTAGACGGTAGTTTGTATTACCGCAGTTATACTATATAATGGTCAAGTGGCGGACCCCTAGCGGGGGTCCTTCATCTCTTTTTTGCTCCTCGCTTCTTCCATTTCCACTTTCTCTAAGATATTTAGAACTTCCTTCTCCTATATTTACTCCCTAGCCACTACTCATTTTATATAGAGCTTTCTATCCCTATATCTTATATTCCTACTAGCCTTTCTAAATCTAAGTCTGTTATTGCCTCCAGTTCTTCCCCCGTTCTTACTAGTTGGCTATATACCCCTTATAAGCCAGCTACGTGTGTTATATTTACCGCGTTAAATCTAATTCTTAATTATCCCGGCCTTAAACTTGCCGTAGCCGTCCATAGGGGTCTTCCTACTGGGCGTCCTCTCCCTTGTGTCCCTTATGTCCCTGTTTAGTCTAGTAATATTATGCGGCGTCGCTTTTGGCCCGCTAAGGCTTGGGATGGCTGGCTTAGCCCCCTAGTGTTAAAGGTAGGAAACGCTGGGAAGACACCTACGTCCCCCTGGCTTATCGCCTATTATTTCCATTCGTATAACCTAGCATGCAGTTATTCCCGCAGCTGTTAAGCCCTTTCCTTCCGTCTCCTGTATTCAATGCAGTCTTCTCCCTCCTACGCCTTATGTATGCTTCGGTAACAGTTCGCGCATTTTATTTAGTCTTAATTTGTATATTGTCTTATATTATAGGGGCCTACATAGTGGCCGCAGCACACCTATGCTGCGCATGTGGATTAGGTATATCCCTATTATATACAGCGATAACATTATTCTAGGTGTAGTCTGTGGTTATAGAGCCTTGTGTTATATATAAGGCCATTTATAATTATTCCTTTTTAGATAAAAAGTTTTTGCATTTTTGGTATATATACGCTGATAATAAGGGAGCTATATGTTCATCTATCGTCTCCCTGGCGAGTCTTTGGCGCCCCTTATATCCTCTTATTATTCTTATTATATACTTAATTTATATTTTCCTATTAAAGCTATTAGATCTAGGTAATTATAAGTCCTAGTATAAGGCGTTCCGTTTGTTTTACTATCTCCTATATAGTTGCTATATTATCCGCCTAGCGTCCCCTTTCTACCTTAAGGCTTATAGGAACCGCCAGGACTTTAACTAGGTGATCTTTATAAAGCACTTTTATGCCAATACGTTCTCCTAGCCTATTACCTACCCTTACGGCCTATTCCTTTGCCTATTGGTCCTTTAAGGTAACTCTAATATCTCCACTCCTAAGGTGTTGGACTACGACAGCGTTATAGACCTCCTTGCGTACCTTTATAAGAACTTCTGTCTCTAATTATCCCCTAAGTTCCTCTACCTTTTCTATATTTAGTCGTATTATAATTATATACCCGGTTATTATCTTTAGGGGGGTAGGTTCCCTATGCTATAGGTACGCAGCTACGGCGGCCTAGGTGCGGTTCGCCTATAGGGAAAGGTTTTATTTATCTTTAATTTTGTTTAGCTATTAGAGGATTTAATTAAGGGTTTACTAGAGGGGCGCCTAAGGTTCGCTAGACTGGCGATGTAACGGAACCTTGTAGTAAGTACTACAATAGGTCCTGTCAATGGGCTAGGTGTGTAGGTAATGCGTAAAGTTAACAACGTAATAATAACTGGTAGAGTAGTTGCCCAATAGATTAACTCTAATTGTATTCTAAGAATTACTATAAGGAAGGAACTATCTAGGTAGGGACTAAGGGTCCTTAAATATACAACCGTACTCCTATAAAATCCTTCTTATACGTAAGGTACGGGTGCTCTATTTGCTCTGTTATAGATTATACGGATTATATAGATTATATAGATTATATTACATAACTTGGTTACTATTCCTTATTATATAGTTCTACTAGATTTATTCTAGACTGTGCTTATATTAACCAACTAGCTTCCTTTAACTCTTTTCTAAGTAGTTATAGTATTGTACTTAAAGCGTCTATAATACCATCTTCCTCCTCTTTATCTTTGTCCTTAAAGATTCCTAATATCTCTAAGTTATTTACTAGAGGTGTAATATCCGTCTAATTAATTTAGTTGATATTGTTACTTATAATACCTAAAGTAATTTCTCTTTCGTCTATAGTCTAATGTGCTCGCACTATTGCTGCTATATTATTGCTAGGTGAAATAATACCATCTTTATATTCTTATTGTGCGAAAGAGGGGTTAGTCTACGTTGCGCTGGCGAGTCCTTCGTCCTAGCAACCCTCTTCTTATTTAGAGTATACTAAAGCGAATATTCATTCATCCTGTGACGTTTGCTCTATATCTAACGCTAAGTATACGCGTTCTATAACTCTTAATAGTTATTAAGTTCCCTAAGTAACTTATTATAGGGTCTTGTGTTTAATCTGCCGCTATAAAGCTTAATAGTAAGCTCTTAAGCGCTCTTAATAAATTACGTTAATTGTGAGAGGCGGAATAAGAGGCTGCAGCTGCTTAACAGCGTGCCCTTAAAACTCGTCTTTTAGCCTCTGCTTATCTTCTGCGTTTTAAACGGGTTTATAAAAAGGTTTATTTTAAGGAGTAGAAACTTATAAAATAAGGTCTATAGGAACTTAGTAATAAAAGAATGGATTCTCTTCCAATAGCGAAGGAAATAACTCTAAGTAGTTCGGCAATTGCTCTTCCTAGGTCCCCCTTAGGTAACTTATTCTTTAGTAATCCTTTTTTAATATTACCTAACCTATTTTCTTCTAATACTCCTATACCTTTCCTATAGCGTTCTTTAAATTCTCTAGTAGTTTCTAGGTAGTCTTATTATAGCCTATCTACTTAACCTTATACTATATTTTATTGTTAATATTCTTATAACTAATAATCTTTAAAACTTGCCACTTATTTTTTTTCTGTCTTTAATATATATTTGCCTCGTAAACTAGTGGCTTAATATTTCTATATACTGGTTTTAGCATTACAATATGCTATATAGGGTAGATCTTTATTTTAGCTAGTAAGTTTAACTTAAATATAACCAGTAAAATCCTTTAGCTAATTTTAAAAGGTCCTAATCTAATATGGTCTAACTTCTTACTTAATCGTTAACTCTTAAAATTTTTATATAGTAGCTATACTCTATCTCCCTCTTTAAGATCTGGTCCCTTAGATCTCTTAGCATCGTAGTATTTCTTTATTCTTTGCTATACTATCTTAGCTGTTTCCATAAGGTTTTTATAAAGATTTATTAGTATCTCCATCCTTTACTTAGCTGTGCTACTTATCTTCTTTACTTAATATAGCGATAGTAATGTTCTTGGCTTATATCCATAATTTGCCTTAAATAGTAACGTACCTATTTCTTCTTGTGGTGTTATATTGTATATAAACTGTGTAACTGGTAATAGTGATACCTAATTATTCTATGCGTGATTAACATAATGCCTTAGATACTGCTTTAGTGTCTAATTTAATCTTTTTGTTTAACTATCTGTCTGCGGATAATATGCGGTAGAAGTTACTGCTTGAACTCCTTGCTCCGCTAAGAATACCTCCTAGAATACTGCTACGAATCTTAAATCTCTATCCGATATAATTTTACTTAGTGCTCTATATCTTGCAAATACTTCTTTAATATAGATTCTAGCGACATCTTCTACTAATATTTCTTCTGTATATGCTATAAAGTATCCCCACTTTATAAGCTTGTCTACTATTACTAAGATTATATTATAATCTTATCCGGTAATAGGATCTTTTAATCTTAGCAATTTAATAATAAAGTCCTATAATATAACTTTCCATAGTTTCTCTGGTATTTTAATAGGTTGTAGCCCTCTATATGGCTTATGCCTTATTAGTTTATTTCTTTAGTAATCTAGACACTCCTTAGTGACCTTTCTAGCTATCCTCTAGATTCCGTTAATAATATACTCCTCTTAAAGTCTTAACACTAAGCCCATAGCTCCGTTATATCCTTAAGTTAGTCCTTTATAGAAATCTTCTATAAATTGCTCTACTATGCTCTTTGGGATGTACTTCGCTTCTTAGTTTTTGTATATATCCGACTATAGATTTTCTAGCTATGCTTCTAAAATCCTTTGCGCCTAAAAGCTTTCTAGTATCTTGTAGACTTTGTCTAGTTCCTCTTAAGTTGCTATGATTTTTGGATAATTGTACCTAATTAATCCATCTATATCCTTTTGTAGTAAGGCCCCTAATGGCTTCTTATTACTCTATAGTTTAGCCTTTTTGCTTAGAGCATCTGCTTATATATTGTCTATACCCTTAGTATACTAAATCTTAAAATAGTATTCTATAAGCATCTCTGCCCATCTAACCTATTTTTGGTTAAGTTCCTTTGTTATTAAGAATCCTATTAAGTTCTTATAATCCGTCTTAACTATAAATAGTTTCTTTATACCTTATAAGAATGCTCTTTATTCCTTTAGTGCTGTAACTATACCTAATAACTCCTTATTATAGATATCATAGTTTAGTTCCAGTAGTGTTATCTTCCAACTATAGTATACTACTAGGTGCCATCCGTCTGGATGCTTTTGCATAAAGTATACTCCTAGTATAAAGTCTAATGTATTTGTCTTAATAACCGTTTCTAGTCCTAGTTAATAGATCTTAAGAACTGGCTCCTAGGTAAATAACCTTTTAACTTCTTTAAATAGTTCTTATTACTCCTTTCCCTATGCCTATAGTTTTTTTTTCTTTATTAGCCGTGTAAATGGCTTAATGTCCTTTAACTATTACGCTATAAACCTTTTATAGTAATTGCAAAACCCTAGGAATAACCTTAACTATATAACGTTCTCTAGTTCCTACTAATTTACTATAGCCTTAATCTTCTTTAAATCTATATTAAGTTGGCCTAGTTTAATAATAAATCCGACGAAATCTGTCTTTCTAGTAAAGAACTCGCATTTTTTAATTGCTATTGGCATCTGTTCTTTTTATAGTCTCTTTAAGACCTATTTAATATATTCCCCGTATTCTTCCTTAGTTATTAAGTAGATAATAATATTATTAAGGTATACTATAATAAATTCATCTAAGTGTTCTTCTAATATATTGTTAATTTGCTTTTGGAATATTACTAGTGTGTTTATAAGTCTAAATTGCATAACTAATGGTTTATATAGTCCTTCCTTTAACCTAAAGGCTGCCTTCTATTTATCGCCTTCCTTAATTCTAATCTAATGGTATACCTATCTTAGATCTATTTTTGTAAAGATTTGCGCGTTGCCTATTCTGTTCTAGATTTCGCTAATTAAGGGTAAAGGATACCTATCCTTCCTAGTAACGCTATTTAACTATCTGTAGTCGATATATAGCCTTAGCTTACTATTTTTCTTTAGGACGAATAGTACTAGATAACCCGCTAATAATTGCGATGGTTTAATATATCCCTTTTATAAGTTCTCCTAGATAAACTCTTTTAATACTCTACCTTCCTCTTTGGTAAGCTTATAGATTGGAAAGAACCTTAAACTTATTTCTGGTTCTAATTCTATTTTATAGTCCTATACTATATACTCTAACAGCTTTTTACTTTCTAGTGACTATAGTTTCTTGCCGTACTTATAGTATCTCTTTAGTATATAGCTTAGTCCTTTTTCTGTTTCTTTATAGGTTGCTCCTACTTAGTACTATACTAACTTAGCTTATTATTGCATCTTATGGCGTTAAATATCTCTAATATTAACCTAACCTGTAACCTAATTAATCTTTAGATTATATTCCTGTAACTAAGGCATCCCTAGTATCGCCTTGTCCTTTCCTAATAGTAGGATATTAAAAGATATCCGAATTTGTCTTCCTTTAATAGTTAACTAAATAGGTCCTGTTTTAAGATTAATAATACCATCCCTATAGGCTATTGGATTTCCTAAAATTGTTACTAATAAATATAGGTGCTCCTTTCTTCTGTATAGTAGTCCTATTCTTTTAACTGCTACTAGTGAGATATAGTTCCTTATTACTCTACTATCTATTAATACTTTAAACTGTTAATCTTACTATTTAACTTATAAATTTAGGTATCTTTCTTAAATTCCTTTAAGGGTCTAAGGTTCTACTACTAGTTCCCTCTAGTTCTGTAGGCCTCTACTTTTCCCAACTATTAGCTACTAGATCCCGTTTATACTTAGTCCACTTTTAGCTAATACTTAGTTCGCTTTTTATCTTTAATATACTATAAATAGGTGTTTTCTAAATATTCCCACCATTATTATCTATCTAGGCATTCTTCCGTAAGGAATCTTCCTGGTTAAAGTATTAAATCCCCTTATTCTTAAACTTCTACTAAATACTAGCCATGCATGTACTTAGCGTTTTAGTATTTTGCCTCATCCGTTATCTAATACATTCTTATTAGATATTTCCAATTCTTATCTTTTAGTGTCCTATATACGTCAGGAAAAAATTTACCAGCATTTTTGCAGCATTTGGCAGCATTTGGCGGCCAAATGCGCATTCCGCGCACTACAACGTGTAGCGTATGGTATCGACTAAGGTGCGGCATACTGCCGTATTC
>Ga0307515_10024194_pt1 | contig 10593 bp, 4 predicted proteins | sample 17_EM_MG_FD_194513 | JGI IMG/M metagenome (GOLD analysis project Ga0307515, IMG submission 194513) | Populus trichocarpa ectomycorrhiza microbial communities from riparian zone in the Pacific Northwest, United States - 17_EM | ecosystem: Host-associated > Plants > Roots > Unclassified | place...
TTATGTTGGCGAACCTATCTTCGCGATAACCGTTTTTTTACTTAAAGTGCACTAAAGCAAATATTCGTTTATTCTGCAATATTCGCTTTATCTCTAATACTAAATATACGCAACCTATTACTCTTAATAGTTATCTAGTTCCCTAATTAATTTATTTTAGGGTTTTATATTTAATCTGCTGCTATACGGCTAAATAATAAACTGTCTATTACTTTTACTAAATTATACCATTCTTAGGACGCTAAATAAGAGGCTATTAATACTTAGCAACGGGCCCTTAAGTCTTATTTGGCGGCATCTGCTCAATTAATCCGTCTTAAGAAGGTGCGTAAGAAGGTTTATTTTAAGGAGTAGAAGCTTATAAAATAAGGTTTATAGAAACTTAGTAATAAAAAAATGGATTCTCTTTTAATAGAGAAGGAAATAGATCTAAGTAGTTCAGCAATTACTCTTCTTAAGTTCCCCTTAGGTAACTTATATTTTAGTAATCCTTCTTTATTAATACTGCCTAACCTAATCTCTTCTAATACTCCTATACCTTTTCTATAGCGTTTTTTTAAATTTTTTAGTAGCTTCTAGGTAGTCTTAGTATAGCCTATCTACTTAACTTTATACTATATTTTATTGTTAATATCCTTATAGTTAACAATCTTTAAAACTTACTATTTATCTTCTTCTTATCCTTTATATATATCTACTTTATAAACCAGTAGCTTAATATTCCTATATACTAGCTCTAGCATTACAATATACTGTATAGGGTAGATCTTTATCTTAGCTAGTAGGTTTAACTTAAACGTAACCAGTAAAATCCTCTATATAATTTTAAAAGGTCTTAATCTAACGTAGTCCAACTTCTTACTCAATTGTCAACTCTTAAAAATTTTGTGTAGTAGCTACACTTTATCTCCCTCCTTAAAATCTGGTCCCTTAGATCTCTTAGTATTATAGTACTTTTTTATTCTTTTTTATACTTTCTTTACTAATTCTATAAGGTCTATATAAAGATTTATTAACGTCTTTATCCTTTCTTTAGCTATACTACTCGTTTTCTTTACTTATTATAGTAACAACGATATTCTTAGCTTATATCTATAATTTGCCTTAAATAGTAATATACCTATCCCTTTTTAGGGTGTTATATTATATATAAACTATATAATTAGTAATAGTAATACCTAATTATTCTATGCGTAATTAATATAGTGCTTTAGATACTATTCTAGTGTCTAGTTTAATCTTTCTATTTAACCGTCTGTCTGCGGATAATATACAGTAAAAGTTACTGCTTAAACTCCTTACTTTACTAAGAATACTTCCTAAAATATTACTATAAATCTTAAATCTCTATCTAATATAATCTTACTTAGTGCTTTATATCTTACAAACACTTCTTTAATATAAATTTTAGTGACATCTTCTACTAAGATTTCTTCTGTGCATGCTATAAAGTGTCCCTACTTTATAAGCTTATCTACTATTACTAAGATTATATTATAATCTTATCCGGTAATAGGATCTTTTAACTTTAATAACTTTATAATAAAGTCCTATAATATAACCTCCCATGGTCTCTCTAGTATTTTAATAGGTTATAGCCCTCCGTATAGCTTATGCCTTATTAGTTTATTCCTTTAGCAATCTAAACACTCTTTTATAACTTTTCTTATAATATTCTAGATTCCGTTAATAATATATTTCTCCTAGAGTCTTAATACTAAGCTTATAACTCTATTATACCCTTAAGTTAATCCTTTATAGAATTCTTCTATAAATTATTTTACTATGCTTCTTGGGATATACTTTACTTCTTAATTTTTATATATATCTATTTATAGATCTTCTAGTTATGCCTTTAAAATTCTTTATACCTAAAAGCTTTCTAGTAACTTATAACTCTTACTTAATTCCCCTTAAGTTGCTATAATTTTTAGGTAATTATACCTAATTAATCTATTTATATCTTTTCGCAGTAAAGCCCCTAATGGCTTTTTATTGTTTTATAGTTTAGCTTTTTAACTCAGAGCATCTACTCGTGTATTGTCTATACCCTTAGTATACTAAATCTTAAAATAGTATTCTATAAGCATCTCTACCTATCTAACTTATCTTTAGTTAAGTTCTTTTATTATTAAAAATCTTATTAAGTTCTTATAATCTATCTTAACTATAAATAGTTTCTTTATACCTTATAAGAATACTCTCTATTCCTTTAATACTATAACTATACCTAATAACTCCTTATTATAGATGTTATAGTTTAACTCTAGTAGTATTATCTTTTAACTATAGTATACCACTAGGTACCATCTATCTTAATATTTCTATATAAAGTATACCCCTAGTATATAGTCTAATATATCTATTTCTATAACCGTCTCTAGTCCTAGTTAATAGATCTTAAAAACTAGCTCCTAGGTAAACAACTCCTTAACTTTTTTAAAGAGTTCCTTTTACTCCTCTCCCTATACCTATAGTTCTCCTTTCTTTATTAACCGCGTAAATAGTTTAATATTCTTTAACTATTACGCTATAAACCTTCTATAGTAATTATAAAACCCTAAGAATAATCTTAACTGCGTAACGTTCTCTAGTTCTTACTAATTTACTATAGCCTTAATCTTCTTTAGATCTATACTAAGTTGGCCTAGTTTAATAATAAATCTAATAAAATTGGTCTTCCTAGTAAAGAACTCGTATTTCTCTATTACTACTAGTATCTATTCCTCTTATAATCTCTTTAAAACCCATTTAACGTATTCCCTATATTCTTCCTTAGTCATTAAGTAGATAATAATATTATTAAGGTATACTATAATAAATTTATCCAAGTGTTCTCCTAATATATTATTAATACGCTTTTAGAATATTGCTAGTGCGTTTATAAGCCTAAATTATATAACTAATAGTTTATATAGTCCTTCCTTTAATCTAAAGGCTGCCTTTTATTTATCGCCTTCCTTAATTCTAATCTAATAGTACGCCTATCTCAGGTCTATCTTTATAAAGATTTACGCTTTGCCTATTCTATTTTAGATTTCGCTAATTAAGGGTAAAGGATACCTATCCTTTCTGGTAATGCTATTTAACTATCTATAGTTCATACATAGCCTTAGTTTACTATTCTTCTTTAGTATAAATAATACTGGATAACCTACTAATAACTGCGATAGTCTAATATATCCCTTTTATAGATTTTTTTAAATAAACTCTTTTAGTGCTCTACCTTCCTCTTTAGTAAGCTTATAGATTGGAAAGAACCTTAGACTTATTCCTAGTTCCAATTCTATCTTATAGTCCTATACTATATACTCTAACAGCTTTTCACTCTCTAGTAACCATAGTTTCTTACTATACTTATAGTATCTTTTTAGTACGTAACTTAGTCCTTTTTCCATTTCTTTATAGGTTACTCCTACTTAGTATTATACTAACTTAGCTTATTATTATATCTTACGGCGTTAAGTATCTCTAATATTAACCTAACCTATAACCTAATTAATCTTTAGATTGTATTCCTATAACTAAGGCATTCCTAATACTGCCTTATTATTCCCTAATAGTAATATATTAAAAGACATTTTGATTTATCTCCCTTTAATAGTTAACTAAATAGGTCCTATTTTAAGATTAATAATACCTTCTCCGTAAGCTATCGGATCTCCTAAAATTATTACTAATAGGTAAGGGTGCTCCTTTTTCCTATGTGGTAATCCCATTCTTTTAACTACTATTAGCGAGATATAGTTCCTTATTGCTCCACTATCTATTAATGCCTTAAACTGTTAATCTTACCATTTAACTTATAAATTTAGGTATTGTCCTTAAATTCCTTTAAGGGTCTAAGGCTCTACTACTAGTTCCCTCTAGTCCTGTAGGCCTTTACTTTTCCTAACTATTAGCTGCTTAATCCTTATACACTTAGCTCACTCTTTAGCCAATACTTAGTTCGCTTTTTGTTTTTAATATACCATAGATATATATTTTCTAGGTATTTCTACCACTATTATCTATCTAGGTATTCTTCTATAAGAAATCTTCCTAGCTAAAGTATTAAGTCTCCTAACTCTAGAACTTCTAATAGGTGCCAGCTATATATATACTTAGCATTCTAGTATTTCCGTTCTTCCGTCATCTAATACATTCTTATAGGGTATCTTCGATACTTATCCTTAGGTGCTCTGTGTATATTATATATATTATTTACACATACGATCTATAATAGCGTATAGTGTGCTTAGTATCTTAGGTTAACTCTTAGCTCGTCTTTATCTTTAAGTTTAAACCTCTCTTGTGTTAATCTAAACGTTATAACTTTATTTATAGGTACTAAGATACGCCTTTTGCTTCTCTAGTCCTCTAAACATTCCTTTAGATCCTTTAACGTTATAATTAAGGCTCCTTTAATGTAACTTATAGCCTTTTCTATAATTAGGTAGTCTTAGATAACTTTCTTATCTAACTATATATAGAAGTCTTCCTACTTATTATTATGCCTTTGCCTATACCACCTTTAGTACAGCTGCTAGAGTATATGCGGTTTATCTATAAAGAAGTATCTTCTTATTACTGTATCGTGACAGCCCTTTATATATCGTTCTTTAAACCTAGTTAGAATCCTTAGATCCTCTTCTTGTTCTAGTTTAGTAAGCTACTTAGCTCTTAATATACTTACTCTAGGCCTATTAGTAATTCTTTATACTAGTGCTCTATCCCTTATACATCCTAATATACTAGCTCTCCTATCTAGTTTCTGTTCCTGCTATGAGGTAATTCTTACTTAGAACTCCTCTATAGTTTCTTTCTTTTCGCGTCTTGTAAGTAGATTCTTAAAGTTTTCTTACTTTTTAATCCTACTATCGGTTCTTTAATCTTTAGGTTAAACACTATATTCTCCTAGTAAGTCTTCTAGGTCTATATAACTATCTCCTAGTCTAGTTACTATTTATACTACAGATTCTCTAATCTTATTAATAGTCCTCATTTATATCTTAAAATCTTGGTTCTATAGAATTCTCAATCCTAAGCTTACTTCTGTCTTAAGCCTTACTCCAGCCTTAGTCTAACTAGGCTTAGGTATTCTCATCTCGTCTTAAGAGTCTTAAATCTCACTTATCTTGTCTTAAGAGTCTTATACCTATAGGAAACTCTATCCCGTACTTATTTGTATATCTTTAAACTAAGCCGCTACTCTACTCCATTGGTTATCGTCCGTTATAGGTCCTTAAGCTTACCTTATCTTATCTTAAGAATCTTAGTCGTCTCGCATCTCATTATAAAAATCTTAAGCCTTTAGCCTTTTGCCTTTATCGAGTAATAAAGTAGCACTAGTAGTCGTCTGCTTGCTTAGTCTCTATAAGACACTCTTCCTTTTATCTTATAAAGCGATAGATACCGTATCTAATGGTGTTATAATGCCCGTTACTAAACCTTACTCTATAGCGGTCTTAATCTCTACTTCTAATATAACTTCTCTAAGGTTTATACGTTCCCAGTAAACTGCCTTTATTTCCTCGTTATCTATAAATATTTCGCCTATATTAAACTTGTTGTCTTTAATATCCAGTTTACGCGATAGTTTATTAGTTCCTCTATACTTTAAGGATTTTAGCTCCTATAGCTAATAGCTTATACCATACTTAGTATTTTTATAAATTTGGTATGCGTTATTATAACAAAACGCGAAACTTTTAATTAAACATTCCTTTGTTCCTTGTAGTACACTATTATCCCTCTATACGTGTGTATCTTCTACTAGTCTAGTTCCCTTTATTATATAGTAACTCTAACTATCTTTATAATCCCTCGCGAAGTAACTTTATTTTCTGCAATTTATATAAGCTCTATTTTTAAACCACTAACTTTGCTATAAAGTCCGCCTAAACGTCTTCTACTGCTAAGATCTCTAGTTTAGCCTCTACTCCTTAGTCCTATAATTACTAGATTCTTAACCTCTAGGTTTTTATAGTTTTTTACTCTATCTTTTATAGGCTTCTTTAGTACCGCTTAAGTCTATTAGCTTTACGCTATACTATAGTTTCTAACTTAGCTTTAGTTGTTATATACTCTACGCCTTATATAACTATAGAACTCTATCCTAACCTCTCTTAGCCTATTCCCTTTAGTAGATCCTATTATTAATCTTAATTACTTAATCTATTAACTCTTGTAGGGTATCCGTATCTTCTATTAGGATAATTATATCTTAGACTTTAGCCTTAAGTCCTTATTTATACTGTGCTATAAGCGCCCTATTATTCTACTTAAATTATATCGCTAATGTCTAAAACTATATTATATACTTAATTGCTAAGGTTTATTACGTAATATCTTAGAGTTTTTTTTTTACCGTAGTTGTTAATTCTAGGTCTCTAAACATTTATATAAGTTACTCTATAAACCCTTCCTAGCTTAAGAATATAAATCGCATATCTTAGTTAGTGGTTATTATTCTATTTACCTGTATTTCCGTAAGGTAAAGCTTAAACTACTTAAGTGCTCTTCCTAATAAGAATAGTCCCGCATAGGCTATTTGATCCATAAATATTAGTAGCTTTACCCCTTCTTATATAACTTTAAAGTATATTTACGTAAGAAATCCTTTAAGCTTTAATCTCTCTCCTAAGAATCTCTTAATTAACGGTAACTTAATCTTTACTACTCCTATCCTATTAATCCTATTTTCTAACATTATATTATTCTCTATTAACTAGTTAACTATCTTTTATAACTATCCAACTGTTATAGGTTGCTATAAGTTAGTGTTTACTATACTAGTGTCGTTACCTAATCTCAATATAGTTGCCGCCGTTAATGGTGTTATAGTAGCTGCTTTTAGTGGTATATTATTTAACTTTCTATCCTTAATACTATAACTAGGTAGTAATTATGTAACAGAACCTTGTAGTAGGAACTACAATAGGCTTATTAATAGGCTAGGTGTATAAGTAATGTAAGATAAAGTTAACAACATAATAATAACTGGTGGAGTGGTTGCCTAATAGATTAACTCTAATTGTATTCTAAGAATTACTATAAGGAAGGAACTATCTAGGTAGGGACTAAGGGTCCTTAAATATATAACCATACTCCTATAAAATCCTTCTTGTACGTAATATATGTATACTTTATCTACTTTATTACGGATTATATAGATTATATAGATTATATAGATTATATAGATCACGTCACGTGACCTTAGTTACTATTCCTTATTATATAGTTCTATCGGCTCCATTTTAGACCGTGCTTATATTAACTAACTAGCTTCTTCCAACTCCTCTCTAAGTAGTTATAATATTGTACTTAAAGCGTTTATAATAGCGCCTTTATAAATTAAGCCTGTCTTCTATAGCTCTCCTTAGTAGGTAAAAGTTAAAAGACTCTCGCCTATTAGGGTCGGCTTCTGTTTTAGTTATTATATATCTTTAGTATTTAAATATAAGTCCTTTTACAAACCAGTACCCTTATTTATAGTTTTCTAAATTACTAGCCTTAGTAACCTTTTAGAAGATTAGTGTAAACTACCTATAGTATTCGCGTATACTGCTAGGTGGATTGTTTCTACACTATAGCATATAGGCTTTTAAGAATTCTACCGTTTTAATTTATTAAAAGTAGTTACTTCCTTAGTAGTCTATTCTAAGCTTTCCTATAAGTTCTATCTAGTTACTAATAGTAAACTTAGGTAGACTTCGGATCTATATCCCTATTTAATTGTTACAATACTCTGGAAGTCCTTAATATTTCTTATTATCTATAATATAGTGCTGGATATATAGCCGCTTATACTATTTAATAAATTGTAATATATTTTATTCCGTAAAGTAAGGGGTCCTAGGGGTTCCTAGAGCTGGTGTAGGCTAGGCTATAATATATACCTTATCTCGTTCTATTAATAGTCTAGTAGGAAATAGCGGACCTATAGTTTCTCTAGGGATAGGTAGGTGGACCCTATAACCCTTATCCTCTATCTATTAAGGGTTATCGGTCCCTAATATTATAGGAGTTAAGGTTAATATCGTATGCCCTAGTTTAGGAGAGCTTTGCGATTTAATAGGCTGCTTACTTTCCTCTTTCTTTCTAGCGCCCTTACTATTATTATAGAATAGGCCTAGTATTCCTAATAATCCCTTTACTAGTACTATCGCCATTATTATAAATTTAAAAGTAGCTCTAATAAATGCGAGAATAATAGTATAGACCGTTATAAATATAGTAAATAAAATATAAAAGACTTTTCTCTGCCGTTCCTAGTGTACTATAGTCCTTCCTTTTATCCTTTGTCTTACTATGCTACGTACTCGCCTTCTTATTACTACTTGCCGACTACTATTCCCGCATAAAGAGCTCAGCAAATATTATCGGTTTATTCTTTATGGTGATGGCTGCGCACTAGTTACTTATATGCCCGTGCTTCTTTATCTTAGTTATTTTATCGCAGTTCTAGATCGTTTCTATACGTCTTCTGTATATAGAGCACCAGACTTCTAATCTAAAGAGCTTACCGTTATCTCTACGTAGAATGCCATAAAATATATAGGAGGGTACGACCTCTCTAAGATAGGAAAGTCTTAGTGCTGTCTGTCTGTTGGTTGGTTAGTCTATTAGTTAGTTATAATTAGTTAGAATTAAGCAGTAAGAAGAGAAAGAAAAGAGTGTATTAAAGGAAAATTGTATATCTGTCGGTGTCGCCCGAGTTATTAAAGACTTTAAGGGCTTTAGACCGACCTATATAACTATAGAAGGCCTAGGCTCTCCCGAAGCTACGCCTAATCTAGATATTAAATCTAGGGGGCTAAATTACACCACTATAGTAGTATTATAAGAACTGCGGTAGTAACTAGTGCTAGGTATATTAGTAAGTTAACTATAAGCTAATATAGGAGGATGTAAGAGAATAGGGTTAGGTAATTAATTAAGGCCTTATTGCTAAATATACTTTTCTAGTTCGCTTAATATAAAAGCTTTTTAAGAGGAAGATAGGTAATAAGAAGGAATAGCTTACCTTTAAGGCCTTTATACTAAGTACTCTAAGTATTATAATCCAATTTTATATTAACCTAACTAGTAGTTACTATAGGCGCCTATTTATACCTCTAGTAGCCTTACTTTTAGGCTTAAAGTTATTGCCAATTACTCCTCTACTATGTCCTTAAGGCGTTAATTGGCTTTTAGATTTATAGGAGTATTTTAACTGGTATAAGAAGGCGGTAGATAACTTAAAGGCCTAAAAGGAAGATATTAAAACCACCTATTAAGTTGCTTTTACTAAGTAGTAGGATTTAAAGATAATTAGAGTGTAGAAGCTAGATAAGCAAAGAAAGACGCTAATTAAGGTAATAATTAAGGTATGCGTACCAGAGGTAATTACTAAAAGATTATAAGTAGATATTAAGGAGTAGAGAAGCTTAAAAGGCGTACTTAATAGTAATCTAAAGAGCCTTAAGCTCGACTAGTAGCGGATTTTTAACTTAAGTGCGCGCCTGCCTATAAGTACCTATTATAATATACCCCTTAGTAGTACTTTTTATATAAATTAAATATTATAAGTTTAGAATATAGCTACGCCTTCTTTTATATAATAATAACACCTATTATATTATAGAATCTTACTTTCCTTTACTAATATACCCGCTATAACGGAAATAAGCTCTCGCGCTATTAGATTTATTTTTTATAATCTTTATATACTAACTTAGAAAGCTATTAAAGCTATTACCCTATTACTCTGGCTCCCCCTTTTATATAATAAAGTGTTATTAAATAAACTCCTTTAGCTTACTAAAGAACTCCTTAATTAGATTTAGATTGGGTAAGTATACGGGTAAGTATATAAGCTTTACGCCGGCTCGCTTAAAGAGAGAGCTAATATAGGCTAAGTAATAGAAGCTCGCGTTATCTACAACAATTACTAATTTTAGTACTAGATAAGGATTATAGTAAGGTAAAAGGGCGTGCTTAATCTAGTAGTTATAGCCCTTTAAATTTATTAAGCTAGTATATACTAATAATACTAGCACGCCGTTAATAGTATAGGTAGGTAGTATATTAACTCGCTGCTTATTACGATTATATAGTATATATAGAATTAGTATAACTCCTACTAGTAACTAAGACTCCTTTTATATACTCGTTTTTAAGTTAGCTCTAGATTCGTTTATAAATACTAATTAATTAATGGTAAACTATAAGATCGTGGCCTAAAATAAGGTGTAATTCTCCTGGCTTTGCTTATGGGCGACTTAATAAGCCTTATATATAATTAGCAGCTTTCTTATATACGCCTATAAAAGCTTTCTTATTAGCTTCTAACTTTAGCCAGTAACTCTTAGTTCTATACTAAGCGTTTACCTAGTTATAACTAGCTAAAACCAATCGTAGATAAACTACGTTATTTTATTAAGATATAAGTTTAGAACCTTATCTAGTTGGCAAATTAATGTAATAATTATCTTATTACTTAGTGTCACGGGACACCCCCGTGACACCTTATACACGTCCACCTGTTTCCACCGACTCAGCAACTAGAGACTGACCACGAGACGGCAATTTGCGGCAATCTGACGGCAATCTGCCATATTCTGCCATATT
>Ga0307515_10024195_pt1 | contig 10592 bp, 12 predicted proteins | sample 17_EM_MG_FD_194513 | JGI IMG/M metagenome (GOLD analysis project Ga0307515, IMG submission 194513) | Populus trichocarpa ectomycorrhiza microbial communities from riparian zone in the Pacific Northwest, United States - 17_EM | ecosystem: Host-associated > Plants > Roots > Unclassified | place...
GACATCGAGGAAACTTAGATAATAGATGCACAGAACGAGGCAGAAACACCGCCACCCACGCGAAGCGCAAAGGTGAAGGGAGTTGACCATCTAGCACGAGGTGGAAGCTCGGGGTGATGAGTCGAACGACACTGTTTAGGGGGCAATTGAATGAAAACGCGCGAAGAGACGTGGCAGCCAATGCATGTGTTTCTTTGAGTTCCTCATCTTGATCCTGCACGTTTGGGCGCAACCTCGACGATTCCTTAATGTTCACCTAACCCATGGCGGCCTGGAATCGCTTCCGTTGGAGCCACTCTGGCGTGAGGCGTTCTGGCCTCTGCGGCACGACGGCAAGCAATGTCTCTCGTTTTCCAACCTCTGCTTCACCCAGACATTATTCCAAACGGACCCGTGAAGTCAAGCACGGACATACTTTCGATGATTTCGCGTTCCCTACCCTCAGTCCCGGATTCAATGGATTTAGGAGTCTTCCTTATCCCAATCATGTTCTGCTGGACGATCAACTCGCCATGTCTTCATATCTCCCTCCTTCTCGTCAGTGGGTGCAATGTGGATTTACTGCGGTGCGGTTTCCTCCCATTGTCACCGTGAAGTATTTCAGTGTCCATCCCTTTCCTCTCCCTCTTCAAGTAGTACTGGTGTCCTTAGACGAGGTTACAGATCACTCGTGTAGGCACATGAGTGACAGTTGCTGCGTCTAGTCTCTCCTTCGGCGGTGGCGCAGGTGGCAAAAGTGAACCGCTGGACAGGGATTGTATAGGCTCTGAAGTTCCTTTGGTTTCCTCGGAAACTAAACCTATTGCCCCTTCGCCTCGCACGTTCTTCCGAGTTTTTCGAGCTTGATGGGAGGTTAAAGTATATGCCTAGACTCCGGTTCACCCTGAATGTGGTTCGGTGGGGGTGTGATGGCACGTCGATGGCAAAATCATGTATACCGCCTCCAGCAACCGAATCATACGTACTTATATTCTCGAATGGCGTGTGTGAGTCCTTTATCTTCCCGTCTCACACCTGCGTTCGCGTTGTTCCTCCTTTCTTCCTTTTTTGGTTTTATATGGTCTAGTGCAGGCACTCCGTGTTTGCAGGGTAGGATTTCGCATGCGTACTCCTTCAGGCGAAGACTCTCAAATGTGCGATGCCCTCATTTCGATCTCTCAAGATCTCAAGAATCACCCATCTCTGAGGGTCGTACGATCGGTAGCTCTGAACTCACGGAGTGTAAGCGAGCCGTTGCGGCCGCGAGTGCGGATTCGGTGCGGTTCAAGTGGCATGAGAAGATGAGCCAGTCTGCTGCAACTTTGAACGCGAACGGCCGCGTGTAGATTGGTACGAAGAACAGATTTGAGGTTATCGGTCAACGCGAGTGAGGATTGTACGTTCGAATTTCATTTCTGCCCACAATTTCTGCCCTCTTTTCACTCTTCTGTTCTTCGGGCCGCTGATGGGGTTGCAAATGAGTGTACGGATCGGACGTTGAAGAAGTGTGCGTGCTCCCCAACTTGTCTCTCCGTTTTGTTAGACTGTAGTTGACCCTGCTCGCGTTTCCATTGCAGTTGGAAGAATTAGGTACTGGGGGTCCGTACCTTACGCCTGACATTGTATCACACTTCCATTGAGGTCCGCATTCAGTTTCTAGGACTGAGACATCCGTTCTACTGTCATGCTCTGATCCTCCCCAATCGACGTGAATCGAGATGGTGATATTTTTCTTTGTATTGAAAGCAGTGGCACGTATTATGTATGTACCGAGAACCTGGACTTAATGCAAAACGGGATGCCGCGAAGTCAGATTGCATGCTTCCCCCCTTCATTTGGCCACAACATTCTAAGTGAGTCGCTGCGCAGGCGGAAGGTATCGAGGTATGCTGGGAATTTTAGGCCTCGTATATATCATGACATCTCCCACCTTCTCATCCGAGTGCTTTGGCGTACATCCCTGCCGCCATTGGTGAACCAGAGCAGCCGGAGGTCCAATCAGATAACCGTGTCAACTGAGTCGGCTGATCCGATCGGTAGGCTCCATCCACGGACAAATCCTCCGCGGAGTTGGGAAAGACTGGGCGGGTCATGATTAGAAGTTCGCACCTTGCTTGCGTTGAAACGTTGATCCTCGGCCAGCCCGGTCACCGGTCGGTTCAGTGCCCGCCACAGTGCTCCATGACGGGCGTCTGTGAATTGGAGGGAGGAGGGGGAGAACCCGCCTGCCTATTAAAGGGGGAGGGGGGTTCTCCGCCTTTTCACTCCCGGCCTCTTTGGCAGCTGTCGACATTCCTATTCCTTTGCTATGCTTCCCTTGAAGCGGCTTGCTCTTTATGCTCCTCTCGTTCTTCACAGCTTCTGTGCTCTCGTCGCCGGGCAGTCTTCGTCTTCAACCTCTTCCGGCCCAATCCCTTCACCGACTGGCGATATCCAGACAATACTCGACCGGGGGTACACATACATAGCACGCGCACAGACGAACGTATCCCAGATCCCTGCATGGTGAGCGAGCCCCCTGTCGACCACACCCTCCCCCTCCAACTGATGGCCGCCCAGGATCCAAACATTGAGTGCGGATGGAGTATGGCCGGCGAGTGAAGTGGATCTGACAGCTGGGTGCGAGGCGCGAAGGGCAAACTGGCCAGCTCAACAGCACTGGGCTAGAATCCGTAAGTGGAAACGTCATTGGTCCCGATCTATCTCCGAGAACCAGCGTTCTAGTCACGATGGCCTCCGCGTACCACGGCGGCATTCCTCTGCCCGACGGTGACGACTACGTAAACGACCCCGCCGTTCTCGATGCGCTCAAAAGGGCTATGGATTATTGGTTCGCGCACGATTACACCAACGAAGCTTGTATCGAATTCGGTGGGCTGAGTCAGTGCCCTTGCGGAACCCCCGGATTGTGGAACTCGAATTGGTATTCAAACGTGGGCATGATCTTTCTGCTACTCGATTACGAGCGTCTGACTGGGTCGGCCTCAGGTCATTCTTATCCCCAGTTTCATGGGAGGGGCCTGCAACCTCGTTCGCGCAAGCCTCTCTCCATCCCAAATCGATAGCTGCAACCGCGTGTTCTCCCGGACGTATGGAACCTTTGACCGCTACGTCGAAGGTATTGGATTCATGACCGGCGCGAACACACTCAACGTCGCTAGCATATCCTTGGATTATGGTTTACTCAACGACAACACTTCCATCATAACCGACGCTTATCGCCGACTTCATGACGAGGTTGTCATCGAAGACGCTCTCAGGGCGGACGGAATTCGCCGCGACGGAAGTTTTGGACAACACCTTGGCAGTAAGTCCGTTGACCGGTGTTCCAAATGGCTGCACCTGATACCAACCTCTAGTAATCTATAACGGAAACTACGGAAAGGATTTGTAAGTTATTTCCACCGACCACAGTACGGGAGCGTCCCTCATCGACTTGCCCAGTTTGAATGCCAATTTGGAGTTCGAAAGCAAAGCTGCCGGAACTCAATACGCTGCGGGAGAGGGACCTATGGCGGCTTTTGAACTCCTCCTTGACGGAGATGCCTGGATGATCTATTACAACACCAAGACTGGCGGGTTACACTGGGACTTCGTGAGTCGCCTGAAACCCACGACCTTGACCTCTAATCTGAGAGTTTTTGAAGAGTGTTGAGGGTCGTTTCATCAGCTTCCCGGTGGCAGACGGACAGTAAGTAAATCCTCGCGTCGAGTTTTAAATCCATATTGAATCACCCGTAGAGCGACCGCGAGCATCAATTTCAACATCACCGAACTCACCGAACTCGGTAACATGTGGAACTCGGACACGCTCATCGACCTTGGGAATACTCTCGGGAATACTTTGAATAGTTCCTGGGATGACGCGAACGTCGGTGACATTCGGGGGAATAGGATGTTCTATACCAACGACTACATGGTCAGTGACCAAATCCCATAAAATACCCTTCACGCTTCCTTACCTACCTTTAGATTCACCGTGGACCGGGTTACGTCAGCACACTCAAGATGTATTCCAATCGCACCAATAACACCGAGTGCGTGAACTTCCAGAACGTAAGAATGAAATGTGCTTCGAATCTTTTGCAAGTGACTCACGTTAGTTGAAGCCTTTTGGCTTCCATCTATCGGATGGAACGCTGTATACCTACCTCACCGGAGACGAATACGAGGACGTCGCCGCGTCCTGGGATTGGAACCTTATACCTGGCATTACTACCGATTACGGTGCAACAAACCTGAGCTGTCCTCTCGCCGGGTCTATGGGTGTTCACCTTTTCGTCGGGGGTGTGTCGGATGGCGCCGTCGGAGCCGCAGTCATGCGATACACGAATCCGATTACCAGGAGCATTACTTTCCAAAAGGCCTGGTTCTTCCTGGATGATGACATCCAGGTTGTCATGTTGTCTGACGTGGCATCGAATTCCTCATCCCCCACAATTTCCGTTCTGGACCAAAAGAAATACATCGGATCCTACTATGTGGATGGTGGTGAAATCAACCCTCCCTACCTAGAGGACGAAGGCGCAGTCAACGGCTCGAGACCTGATGGTCCCGGAAACAACCAAAGTGTTTCCCAGACGGCATTTGCAACTCTACCCATTGAAAACATCACCTACCACCAAGACATTCAAACACTGTGGCACGCGAACGTCGGGTACTCGTTTGATCTCGGTTCTTCGGTCAACGTCTCCATCCAGACCGGAAACAAGACTGGAAATTGGTCCACCCTTGGAATCTCCACCCAACCGTTATCCAATGTTGACATGTTCGCTGCTTGGATCGAGCAACCCAAGGAGCAGACCAGCCTCGCGTACAAGATTTTCCCAGCAACAGACCGAAGGGGCTTTCAACGGAAGGCTTCGCGATACCAATCCCGCCATCGGGTCCTCGTAAACGACAAGACAATCTCCGCTATCCTGGATACACAACAAGATACGGCATTCGTCATCTTTTGGGCGGCCGACGGAGGGTCGGTTACGGTTCCCGGGCCGCGCGGATGCGCCAACATTACCGTCTCCTCGAACATAAATTCTGCAATCATCTACCACAGATCCGCGGGGGAAATTGTGGTTTCGGACCCCTCCCAGACCGCTGCAACCTTGGTTCTCGACTTGGAGGTTGGGACCACCGGGAAGAAAGCTCCGGGCTTTGAGAGTGGGGCGCAGAGGAGGTTGGTTTTCGCCTTGCCGTCGGGTGGGCTTGCAGGGAGCAGTGTCTCCCAATCGTTGTAATGCAGTTATCCCGGGGGTCACATTCTCTTCTCTCCATTAGTGGACTGCTATCTATCATTTTATCATGTCGGCATCCAATCTCAGTACGATTAGCGCCAGAGACAAAGTAGGCGCCTAAGCTTTTCCACAAACCACGGTGAGTCCAGTCCCGTTCCCAAGACCATGTAAATGTTCTAGCTGGAGAATCTATGTCATGCAGCAACAGCGATGAGCGAGAGAGCTTTGGAATTGAGGTACCTACTATCCCACGAGGCTGAGGACGCTGCGGTCGCCTCGATCTTGCATCTCTCAAATTCGATTTTCAACCCAAACCCCGAGTCTTACCGCGCATCGTTGGAAGTGTGGAAAGGGAGGCTCTCCGACCCCGCTTCAAGCATCATCTACCTCGTACCCGGGTCTGATTCAGATCAGTCCCTAGCGTCATCCAAAGACCGTGACGATCAATCGAGTCGACTCGAAGGAGTTCCTGGCCAGCCAACACCGGTCGGATTCCTCTTCGCGTACCCGAGGTCGCACCCTGAACCTCTCAAAAACGGGTCTTCCCGAAGCTTGCATATCTGGCTCGCGGGGGTCCTAGAGGAATACAGAGGGAGGGGGTGTTTGGATACCATGGTCAACGCCCTCATCGATCTCGAAAAAAGGCGACCCGCCGGGGGGCCGGGGGAATTGTCTCCCCTGATGTCGATGACTATTTGCACGCATCCGTCAATGTTCCCGTCGATGTGGGCCTGGTTGAGGGCTAGGACGCGGTGGGTTTTCGAGAAGGAGTTTCAAGTTGATGGAGGGAAGGTCATGTTTAGTTTGACGGGGCAGTGAGGTGCCGTTCAGTGAAATTCTCGCTCGAGACCTTTGTTTTTGATTTGGGTGATGGTGGTTTACATTGCACTATGTGTACGTGGAAAATACAGGGTTTCAAGACAGTACAGCGCAGGTTCGAGGTCAGTTTCAGGTATAAGTAGTCGGAGGGTAAGAACTTTCGGTTTCTAGCAAGAGGGTCGAGTTCAGAGTGCGAAAGGGAAATAATCCATCTCTCTTTTGTCATCAATCCAGTGTGTTCTAAATCCGTCGAAGACAGAGACGCAGTCGACGGGCAAGATTGGCTTGAAGATCCGGGGAACAGGGTACGCAGATTCAGATCGCTCCTTCAGAGTCAGAGATCGGTGAACATGAGGATCGACGAGCTTGCGAGGATTGCGCCGAGAACTGCGGGGGTTGGAATCGAGGTGACTGATCAATATTCAATGGTTTGCCAACGTCAGTAGTGTCAGGGACTGTTGGTGTGATCTGTTACCTGGACTTCTCGTAGCCTGAACCTTGGGGTGCGACGCGACGACGTCGTTCCTTCTGCGGCGGGGGTGCGGTCAGTTTCTTTTTCTGTAGCTTTTTAGCCCTTTGCTTTTCTCGGACGAGCGTGACGAGGTCTATCCGGGGGCAATCCTGGTAGCGTGGAACGGTGGTGGCAGCCGTGGGAGCCGAGGGAATCTGTGAGGGTGAGACGGAGGGACTGTTCTGTTTTGTTCGCTCCGAGTTGTCGTGCGGTGTCAGAGAGTCGACCAGGATGCTTTGCTTAGCTGGGTCAACCGAAGGAGGCGCGTTTTTCCGTAGTGCATATAGTGACTGTTCGACCCGAGAATCGCGTGGCGGAGATCTTGGTAGAGATACATGACCAGAGATTTTTGGAGCATTGAGGGGGGCAGATAAACCAGTGACATTCGCGGGTGGAGATATCCCGACAGTAGATTCACCGCGCGGTTGTTCTGACAAGCTATTGAGAGGTTGGGGGCCCGCGCCGCCGACGATATAATTCCTCATGGGGACAAGTTTCTGGTCGACCTGTTTTGACACGACTTGGAGGACGTAAGACGCGTGAAATACCTAAGGATAGTCAGAGAGCCGGAACGGTCGTCCATTTTCCTCCTGGGGGGGCAGGGGATATCTCACCACGTTGGAATTTGCTTGCCAGCTATGGGGAAGAGAATAAACAGCTAGAAAAACGGTAGTGTATGTGTTGTGGAGGACAACGTACGTTTTCACCCAAGGGTCTGTTGCGTCCAAAGCGAACAGCCAGTCAACACCAGGAACCCTCCCCACTATCTCGCCAAATCGTGGATACAACGCGCGGGGCGGAATTGCTTTACCCCCATTCATAGCTGGAAAAATATACAATGGCCGGACGCGGTTGGGACTCGGGTGAACGTCGAGATTGGATCACGAAGGAATACTGACACCAGACGGTTTCGATCCACGACGGGACTTTTGGACTAAAACACGCTGGAGGTAACCAGAAGGTCAGCAGAGATCGCTGGAATTCTGAGTGGTCGTGTGGCTGCACCTGTACCGTCGAAGTACGCCATTTGTGGTGGTTCTGGCCAAGCCGCGGGATTCAGACTGTCGATCACACCCCTGCGGGATTTCAGGTTCAATACGTAGTTGCGGGCGAACGTCCGCTTTATTCTCTGACTATTCGTACGCGACTACCTGTCGATGTATTTAGGCGCATATATCCGTCCACTTCCCCAAATCCAGCGTCGCTGAAGGTCGCCGATCACCACCATGCGTCTCACCAACACCCACGATGTCGATGAAGCATTACCACGTGTTCCTCGGTGCGCCATCTTCGGCAAGCCTGTATTGCAACGAAGGCGATTTCGAATGGGAGACGTTTACGACAGCAACACCCGTACTCGACGCCTCTGTCTTCGAGGCCGCGAGTCGACGAATCTCCCGCTTATACGAGAACGTGATTTTCGCCGAGGAGGACGACGAGGACATTGGAGATGCGAGCGATGATAACTTCCTCGATACGGAACATGGCAGCAGGGCGGCCGAGACGTTCATCACATGGTCCCCGACCCAAAACCGTACGGGGGATGCATCGCGATCACAGGTGTCCTCCGGTGGGCAAGAATCCACGATAGAGGAAACGCAGGAAACGACATCCCATGAATATTCCGACACCTCGTCTATTGGACGGTTCCCCCACTTCTCGTTCAATCTTCATACCCTGCGACTGGTCAAAGCCCTCGTCGAGATGGCCAAGTCCTCCAGAACCAAGGGAACCCTCAAGGTCAACGTGCTGATGGCCGTCCTCGAAGTCGAAGGTCCGGACGCGGTGACTATCAGGAAGGGGCAGTGTGCTGGAAATCAGGTGTCGATCCTGAAAATGATTCTTGGAGACGGTGACGGCAATATCCTGAAGCTTACGGCGTGGAGGGATGTTGCAGAGACGTGGGGGATCGGGACGGATGCACAGCTTCCGATCCGGAGAGGAGACGTTGTTCTATTCCAAAGTGTGTCTGATTCATTTTCGGGATGCGTCGGGTCTGGTTAACTCCAACCGTACAGATATATCCTTTGGTTGGGATCCCTCGGGTGGTGCACCACCAAACTTCACGGCTTCACCATATACGAAGCCAACAGCAGAGATTTGTTACCGCACGATGCCTCAGACTCCACGGGATGGAAGATTGCGGCCCGACCTCAGGCTCAGCGAAAGCGATGCATCCGTTCGTAGGGTAGCGGCCTTAGTTGCTTGGTTTGAGCGACTGGCTGGACTGTAGTTTGAGTGTGGGAACATTGTGGTAATTGGTTATCATCCGCGCGCCTGTTTTCCCATATTCAGCACCCGCCTCTTCCCGCTACCAGCCATGGACTCCAATCAGTGGCCAACTGTGGACAAAAATGTCCGCGTCGAAACAATCCGCACAGTTTTAAACATCTACCCTTTCAGCATTGGGATCTTCAGAGAGATCCTGCAGAACTCTGAGGACGCGAAAGCGTCAAAACAGGTTGAGTCGGTCCGCCACACTTTCTGTTCGACACACTGAAACGGTTATCTCTAGATTTTCCTCTTAGACTGTCGTACTCACTCACCCGCAAAGCTTCGTGGGACAGCCCTCGAACACATCAACGGTCCAGCACTGCTGGCTTTCAACGATTCCATGTTCCGCCCCGAAGACTGGGAGGGAATCGTCACCGTTTTCAAGTCATCTAAAAGAGGGGACACATCGTGCGTGACATTCTGATCTCCATGAGCTACTGGAAACCATCGAATCTCAGGAAAATCGGGAAATATGGGATGGGGTTTCGCGCCTGCTTCCACGTTAGTTCACATCCTCGGCGCTTGCCCCGGCCGGTCACTCACGCACTCCCTAGGTCGCAAACTACCCGCAAGTATTCTCTCGAGACACTATGGTCATGCTTGACCCCCAAGGCGACTTTTTCGACAAAGGCTGGGAGAAGTCTACGTTGGAAGATATCCCGACCGAGATTCGAGATTCCCTGAACCTCGCCTGGTTCCAGAAGATCCAAGGTCAAGACACTCCCCCAGGAACGGTCATCCGCCTTCCTCTTCGGACCGAACACCACCGCGGCAGGATTTCCACCAAGACCGTCAGCTGCCAGGAGGTCGAGGACTACTTCAAATCGTTCGTCCAGACGGAGATGGATGTCTGTCTCCTCTTCCTCTCTTCCCTGCAATCAGTCGAGTTCTGGGTGATCAGAGAGGGAGAGAGCACCCCCTCTCGGATCGCGCTGTCTAGTATCACGCCGGTTGGTGCCTCCCATCATGACACTGCCATCTCGAGACAGGTGAAGACGACGCTCTACTCGAATCCAAGCGACAAAAAAGACTGGATCATCCGGTGGCACTCCGTACCCAGCTCTGAAGCTCAAGACCAGTTGTCGGCCAGAATTGGCCGTGGCGCGGGGTCAATGATGGAAGAGGAGAAGTTAACAGCCACCGTGGCGCTCGCCATACAGCCCGGTGTTTTCCCCGAGGGATATCACGCCCCAGGGAGGTTGTTCACGTACCTTCCGCTGCCAAGCGGCGCAAACTATCCATGCAATATACATGCTCCGTTCGCTCTTACAGTCGATCGACAAACACTTCGAAACGAGAAAGAAGAGGGCCTCGCTGAGGGGTCACTCGATCAGTATGTCTTTTCAAATTGAATCTTGACTCGCACTGACCGTGTTACAGTATTCGTGTTGAGTGGAACCGGTACCTGTTCGATATCATGATTCCTGTGGCGTGGTCCAAACTTCTCCTCAACCTTTCTGAGCGCAATCCCAGCCGATTCTTAGCTTGGCCGTCCGCGTCGAATGTGCCGGGTGGCTGTTCGTACTGGCAAAATGTTCCAAAGAAGGCTCTTCAGTGGATCATGGACAACGATGTCCCCCTCTGGCCTGTTCAGGGGTCCTCACCACCAAACTACTGCCGACTCACAGAAGTCCTTGTCGCTCCACCGACGGTTTCTGTGGAATTGTTGGACGCATTTAGGTCCATTGGATTGGTTATCACCCAACCCCCTCAAGAAGTATACAACCTGGCATGCGAGGCTCAATGTCATCACCTTCTCACACCGGAACTGGCTCATG
>Ga0307515_10024198_pt1 | contig 10592 bp, 2 predicted proteins | sample 17_EM_MG_FD_194513 | JGI IMG/M metagenome (GOLD analysis project Ga0307515, IMG submission 194513) | Populus trichocarpa ectomycorrhiza microbial communities from riparian zone in the Pacific Northwest, United States - 17_EM | ecosystem: Host-associated > Plants > Roots > Unclassified | place...
AGAGAATTTGATAAGGTAGCCGTCTCCTTAAGTAAGAAGGTGTAATAAGCGTATAAGCGCGAGAGCTTTAGCTTATTAGTTTTAAGCGATATTATTACTTAAAGAAAAGGCGTCAATAGAGCCTCCAATTCCTTTATCTTAGCCCAGTATTACTTATTAAGGATTACGTTCCTTATCCTATTATACTTCTCCTTCGCATCTATATCTGGCTTATTACCTTAGTAAGCTTATTAATTAAGAACGGCCCGTTGCATTGCCTTAATATTGCTAATATTCAATTAGACGGTATACAATTTGCCCTACCATCTCGTTTTACCCAGCAGTTATAAAGCAATAAACTTTTAATTAATTTCCTTAGCAGTAGCTTTAAGTAAGCCATTTAATACGCCTAAATTCTTCCAATATCGATTAACCTCTTTAACGGCTTTAAAGTGTTAATAAAGCTTTGGCACCTTCATAATATCCTTAACCAAAAGGTTCGTTATATAAGAGCCGCATCCAAGGCAGAGAATCTCAGGGTACTCCTTTTATACGCCCTTCCAAGACTTCTTTATATTGCTAGCGTTATCGGTAGTTATAGCGACAATATTCCCAGGACTAATTTCCTTAATTGTCTCGTTTAAGCCGTCTGCAATATATTGACTAGTATGGCGGTCCTTTCTCGTTGTAATTAACTTTAGGAATATAGCCTCTAACCAAGCAATCAATAGGTAGTTAATAATACTCTTACCTCAAGGATTTAACTAGCCATCAGATACTAGTGTCAGCTTACCCAAATATTAAGTAATTAGACCGTTTATTCCAGCCTTAAGTTTCTTATATATTTAATTAAGAAGAGGATTAGCTAGCTAGTAGTATAAGGGAGGCTTATAGGCAGGTCGGATTTGATGGAGGAACTTAAGAAACAGCTTATTCTTAACCTAGGATAATTAATAAGTAACTAAAATATTAACTAAGCGGCTACTTACTAAACTTAAAGTAATTTTAGCACCAAAGAAGAACTTAGTAAGGAGCTTGTCAAGTACAGCTGCCTCTACTATCTTAATACTATCGTGCTAAGTCCCCTTACGCAGTCGCTTGTAATTGGGCTTTAAAGCGCTCTCTAGAGCTTCTAATAGATGTGGTTAATATTCGGAATATAGGCGTTAAGGTAGTTCTTAGCACTTCTTTAGATAGGTAACAACTTTCTAACGGCTATTTAAGTGCTATATCTTCTGGCAGTGAATATAGATAACCTTTGGGTGGGTTTTACTAGGGAGCTTATAGGTAGCAACCTCCTTCCAGCATAGATTAGCTGTAGAGCCTCCTATTTAGTGATGGTAGTCCGTGGTTAAATAATTAAAAAGTAAGGCTTAAAATACTATGCTAAGACTCGTGATAAAGGCGAGTATATAGCTTAAAGAAAGAGTGCGATAGACGTTATTGTATATAGATGCTCTGCTCTAGTAATTTGCTATAGGCGAGCCATCCAAAGGAAAGATTCTTCATTACACTGTTTACTAAGCATATGGCCTGTGCAATACATGGTATAAGCCTCCAGAATATACGTGTACACCGTGTATGTATATAAGTGTATATATACGTGTAAGTATAAGCTTACACCTCTACCCCTAGGAAACTCTCGCTTATCTATAGTAAATATAGCATTTTCCCCGATTTCTCTATGCACGCGTGAGGGTCCTCTACTAAATATCTTACTAAAAGTTGACTACTACTATGTAAAGAACCTTACTTTCTACGCGTTAACCAGGTAGTAGAGCTTCCTCTTTTACTTCTTTTTTATTGTCTTTATAATTTACGCGTTAATTAAGCTTTTTAATATTTAGGCTTTGTTAATTAACTGCTTCCTCTCCCCTTCTAATTGACAATAATATTAAATTGGGCGATTAAAACAATCCTTCCTCCGTTGGTATATTACGAAAGCCTCCTCTAGCTGATTAGAACTATGGCTGTATCTTTCCTATTAACTAAGATAACCTCTACCTATAAAAGCACGGCAAGTTTATTGGCAAATATAGATACCGGGTTCTTTATAAGCGATTAATATCTGGCAAAGCTTTAATATTAGCTATTTGGCAGTATGGAGCAGATCTTTTTTAGGACGGTCCTATGGGCATAAAGAGACTCTAGCTGTGTAGAATCTGCCACCTGGCTTAAAAACCAAGTTCTTTACTTATAATTAACGGCAACGATTATATTATTGGCCATTTAAGATTAAAGTATAATATTGATGTAGGCCCTAGAGGCTATAAGAGTAATATATAATCACTAATTCCGTTAAGCCCGTTTAAAGCAGCCGCTTAAGCTTCATCTATTTTAGGAGGTGGCTATAAACGCTAGCCGTTTTAGGCAGCTGGCTATATTTAAGTATATGTTAATTAGTCGATTCTATAGGATATTACCTTCCGTTAAGCCACTAGTACTTATACACGCGCTCTGCTTATATTTAATCGTCCTTAGATATAGGAGTGTCTTGCAAAGGCGCCTACGTCATTAAGCGATTGGATTAAAGCCTTATTTAAATAGCGATATATTGGTATTAAAGACCTCCTTCTTACTGCGCTTAGTAAAATCCACCTTAGCTGCGATATCTAGACGTCTATAAATGGAATGTTACTACTCGGTATAGTAGCTCATTTTATTAATAAAGATGGTAAGCTTTAATTAGTACTTTTAGGGCTTTTATAGCTGCGAGGATTATATACTGCTGAGAATATCGCAACGGCTTTAGCGGAGGTAATTAAAAAGTGTTAATTTAATTATAAGCTTAGTTGCTTGATAACCGATAATGCCAGTAATAACGATGACCTCTATACTTACCTTTCACAAAGCCTCTCAGTGCCTAAAAAGGAACGGCTTTGGTGCGCTGGTTATATTATTAACCTTATCATTAAGGCCCTAATATATGGCAAAGGCGTAGGCAAGCTTAAACGCCTTTTAATTAGTGCGAGCAACCAAGTTAAATTCAACCTTATGCGGCAGAAAGGCTTCGTGGGCAAGGTTTATAATATCGTTAAATATATTATGCGATCAATAGGACGCCGCAAGGACTTCGCTAAGAATCAGCTTAATGCCTACATAGAGGATAAGCTATTTAATTATGCAGAGCTTCTGCTTATTAAGGACGGAGGCGTTTAGTGGAATTCTACCTACTTTATGCTCCGCTATATATTGCTTCTTCGCAAAGCAATTAACAAATATTTACTTGTTTGGAGGAAGCCAGCCAACAATAGCTACGATCTAACGCAAGACTTGCTCACTAATAACGATTGGAAGTAGGTAGAGTAGCTCATTAAGATCCTAAAGCCTTTTATATCAGCCACTAAGCGTATAAAAGGCAACGCTAATAGCCTTAGTATTAAAGGCTTATATGGCGCTTTATAGGAGTTAATCACTAATATAGAGCTCCTTTATCAAATTCTCCAGCGAACTTAGTAAAGCCTTAAGAATAAAAGCGACTCCTTCCTTAAATTGGGCGTTAATATGGCTATCCAAAAGATTAATAAATATTTCGACAAAATAAAGGATAAGAGCCCTTACTACTTTGCCATAGTAATCCTTTATCTATTACTTAAACGAGCCTATTTTTGCGATAAATGGAAACGGTGGCCTTAATAGTGGAAGCACGCTAAGCGGTGTATAGAAACTATATTTGCTGACTACATTAATAATTAAGAAGATAAGGAAGATAAGAAACCGGTTAAGCTGCGACGTAGGAAGGTTCCTTATAAATCTGACAACGATTCAGCTAATAAATATACGCAGTCGTTAGTTGTAGACGAGAGCCTCACTTCCTCTAGGCGCAGTTAAAAGCGTATTAAGCTCGCCAGTAAGCTTAATTGCTACTATGACGCAGGCCTTAAGCTTATTAAGATCCGTACTAATAATGGCGATAAGGTAAACAATATTGTTCCTAACCCTCTTACCTAGTGGCTTAAAGTCGGTTAAATCCTCTATCCAACGCTTGCTAAGATTGCTCTTAATATCTTCTCTATACCGGCTATAAGCTCTATATATAAACGAGTCTTTAGTTAAGCTAAAAAGATTATTACTAATAAGCGTAATAGACTGTTGGCTAATACAATTAAAGTAGATTAATGTTAGAAATGGTGGCTGCTTAAAGGCCTTTTATCAAGTAGTTTAATTAACTGCATTAATACTAACGGAGCCTTAACTGCGCCCTAGTTAATAAGCTTTAATATTAATTTTACTGGCTATAAGCTTAATACGGAGGTAGAAATACCGGCTTAGTAAGCTTCTTTTACTTAAGCCTTGCATTAAATTAAAAATCTAACACAAAAATAGAGCCTCCGGAGCCCTTACTACCTTCCTTATTACCTACCTTATTACCTACCTTATTTAAGCCTCTGTACGCGCTAAGCGGTTTCCACTATATTTAAACACTGTACTGGATGAATTAAGGGGGATTTTCAATTGGGCAATGTTAATATTGTATATACAGAGGTTCTGCCAAAAATTCTAATGTAAAACACTATTTAATCCCTACAATTTGCCTAATTAGGAAATTAAGCTGACAGCGAACAGCGAGCCTGCCTATTTTGGTGCAGCGAACAGCGAGCGATTTGATTGGTGGCCCTAGCTCTCGCTCGCTGCCAAGAAGCTCGCTAGGCGCTGGCTGTTGGACACACTGGCGAAGGGTAAGACCATTAACTATTTAGATAGCAGCGTAGTAGACTTAGTCTGCGCCACCTAAGAAGGTAATAAGATGAATAATAGTGGGTACCTAGGGGTTCTAATTAACGGCCTTAAGGCTTATAACTGCGGTATAGAACTAGACCGTAAAATACTTAAAAACGCTATTAAACTAATACCTTACGGGGATTTTGTACGATAGTTGGTCCTCTACTAAGAGCTATATACTAAGCTGGATATTTATATTATAGTTCTTCCACTAGCGACCTAAAGGATTATTAACGCTCTACTGTTGTAGGCTTGCGTTTAGGCTTGCGATATAACTATTAAGCTATTTAGTGCCTAGCGTAAAAAAGTGGATAATAACCGTAGGACTATTTAATAGCATGTCCCGAGCTTTGTAAATTTATAGCGTAAATAGGCTAAAGTCCCCATTAATAAAGAAGTATTTACTAAGCAACGTACGCGTACCTAGTATAAGTTTATTAGAGGCGACAATAAACCTAATATAGTAAAGTTGTAGGGTTATGGCATCTTACGGAAGAATGCGAGTAAGATGCTTAAGCGTGGTTAGATATAATAGTTATTAAGTAACCAGAGAAGCAGCATTAGTAGTGTTAACCTTAATGTTGCTAGTAATATTAGCATCCGTAAATTAAACAGACGCCGTCTTATATAAATAATAAGTAGGTATTCTACTAGTTTTGTAAGATACCTAGAACGTAATGCTATATACTATAATATACTTTTTAATAATTTGTATAATAAACTAAACTATAAGGTGGTTACTATTTAGAAGCTGGAGTGTATCTAAAGGTTTGGCTATTATGGAATCGCTATCCTCTATATAGGTGTCTGGATTATCTACTAGGCCATCCACTACTAAATAGAAGCTGGCTATATTAAGAGGTTTAGGCGATAAAGAGGTAATAGCTATACTTAAAGCGGTAGCACCTGGTATATCTACTTTGCCTAGAGCGGTTGCGGCGTCTATTGCCTAAATTAAAGTAGGTCTACTTATGCAATTATTAATATTGTGCCCTATAACTCTGTAGTTCTTATATACCTAACTATAGAAGATAGTTTAATAGTCTAGGGAGCTATAGTTTAAGTAAGTCCGCTTCTTCTTACCCGATAGCTAGGGATAGTCTCGCTTTCTATAGCCTATGGTACTATATTAGTTATACATTATACTAGGACAGTTACTCTTAAGATAACCGGCTTCCCTATAATTATTATATATAGGGTTAGGGTAGTTAGCTTTAAGATAACCGGCCTTACTATAGCCGCGATAAAGTTAAGAAGCTTTCTTAAGAGGATAATCGGCGCGTATATAGCCGGTAGACAGACAAAGATAGCATTTTAGAATATTATTGGCCGAGAGGTATAGACTGCCGAGCTCTAGAAAAAGAGGCTTATTAAGCGTAAGGCCTTTATTATTACCTTATAAGACACTAGAGCCTATAAACGCCATAGTTAAGGCAATCTTAAAAACTATAACGCCTTTAGCGAACTTTTTATAGTCACGGACATAGTTAACATTATAAGTTATAAAATAATTAGTGAGTAGGTCCATTTTAATAGTAGGCTGTATTAAGCGGTGGTTTGTGTAAACGTATTAGTAAATATAGATTTTCCGTTATATAGCTAAGGCTAAAGATAAGGCGGCTAACTTACTATATTATAAGGCTCTATAGCTTAAATAGATCTACGGAGGCACTAGTTATAGAGGTGGATGCTAGTAGGGTAGGAGTAAGGGTAGGTAGTTAGTAGAGTTAGGTTAACTAGTAAAGGTAAGAAAATAAAGTGCGCCCTAATAAAATTGTATAAGTAAGGCCTTGGCGGCAAAGCATATAGTTATACACTTTGTAGGTTAAACGCGTATAAGGGTAAATCTATAGTAATAAGACCAACCTATAGAGAAAGACGCGGTATAGTGTAAGTTATAGGGACTACTTTATCTAGCCTATCTCTTAATATAGGCTAGGCAATAGTCTAGCACTATTAAGCTCTTGCAATTTATAATGCGAGTATATAGATATATAGAAGGGTAAGGGAAAAGAGAAGCGAGTAGTAAAGTAAAAGCACTTTACTATGGGCAGGCTAATTATATTATAGGTAAACAGAAACTTAAACACTATAATCTATTAAAAATATTACTAATAAGCACAGCCTACCACTGCTAGAAAGTATAAGTCTTTTCCTCCCTTAATTAGTAAGAGAAAAGGCATTATTAATTAAACAATTTCTTGCTAAAGTATAGGGTAGGAGGCGGGATATTATAAAACTGTATATAGTTCTAGATAGATCTAAAATAAAGATATTAAATTTAAGAGACTTTAACGCAATAAATACTATAGTAGAATACTAACCTCTTATATAATACCAAATAGATAAATAGCAAAATAAGTTAATATTGCTAAGTGGCTGGATGCTAGTATATACAATATATCTACTATCCTAAAATACCCTAAAATACCACAAAATGCCCTAAAATGCTATTAATTATATAAACTTATAATATAAGATACAAAACCTTCTACTACCTTTTGTGGTAGATATGCGTTTAAATAAGTACTAGATGTTTATACACAGACGTAGATTTTATATACTAAATAATTATTATTCCGGATAGACTTATCTAGTAGGCCCTTAAGTGCTATATAGTATAATAATAATATTAGCAATTACGAAGTAAGTGTAATACGTCACCGTTTACTAGAAGTACTACCTACTATATACTAAGCACTTTGCAGCAATAGAGTCCGTACGTATAGACGCAGGCTAGCTCTCTAACTCTAGTGGCGCGTATATCTACCGACTTTATATAATAATAAGAAATATAGTAACGCCTGTAATAAGTGCAATACGTCGCCGTCTACTAGAAATACCACCTATTATATAGTAAATACTTTATAGTAATGGAGCCCGCATATATAGACGCAGGCTAACCCTCTAACTCTGGCGGCGCGTATATATACTAACTCTATATAACAATAAGAAATATAGTAACGCCTATAACCTCCTATATTCTACTATACTATAATAACTAATTACCCCTTCGCAGGCACTTAATAAATCGCTTATATTAAAAACTGTAAGAGTTTAATAGTACTAAATTACCACCTAGCCCTAAATAGGCTGGGTAGGGTAGTCCCTATAAGTTATATAATTATACCCTTATTTAACTATATAGTACTAAGTCTAGCCGCATTTACCCTAACCAGTAGTAGTAAACTATAGCTAATTTTACCTCTATGCGGGTACGTGCGGGCAATTATAAGATTTACCTCTTTACCTCTTTTTAATTAACTTTACTTATCCTACCTTTTATCTCTTCTACAACTAACCTAACTATATCTAACACTAGAGTTATGCTAGTATAGCGCTAGCTAGCTACCGTACGGAGCCCTCCTACTTTAATAGTTACCTTCTACTTAATATATACTGTAATATTATATATACTTAACTAAATAAGCGACTTAATAATAACGCAAATATAGGTAAAGCTGGACGCGTAGTATAAGGCAAACCTAAAGCTAACTAAAGATATGGATATTGCCTAAGGCTTTAGAATAAGTATTAAAAACTATAATAGACTAAAAGAGACGGTTAAAGATATCGCGATTAAAGTTAAGCCTAAGCACGTAATATATCGCGGTAACTCTACAATAATAAAAAAAGGGCACGTTAAGGAGTTTTATAAGTAACTCCTATAATTTGCCAATGCTCCACTAGATTGGAAACTATAGGTAATTCTAAAAATTATAGGAAGTGCTTATTCTAATTACGCGAGGAGGGTACTAAGTACCTCTAAGAGTGGGCACGCTCTATATAAATATATATTACCCCTAAAGACTAAAGCACGAGATAAAACGATGCTACCTTAGCTACTATATGCGACACAGCCTATAGACGTTACTATAACCCCACTATATAGTATCCTTTTGCCTTAGCTAGCAACCCTAGTGGTAAGTAATATAATTAATATAAAAGATATTAAGATTAAAATTTAATCTATAGGCTTAACGGGTAGGTTAATAGTTAGGGTAATTTAAGTCTTATATTTAATAAGCGGAAATCTATATATAGCTCTAGGTAAGCTATAAGAGGAACTATAAGCCTATATAGAGCTTAACATCAACGGTTTGCCTAAAAAGAACATCTATATATTGCTGTAGAGATATAAAAACCTTATAATATAGTTAGAGGGCACACTTATTACAGCTCTTAGTAAAATAGCGAGAAATAGTATAAAGGAGGCCGTGCTTATAGTATTACTCTTACCTCCTAGCTTAAACTCCTAAGTTGCTGCTACTAATAATATACCATTAGCTATTAAATCTAAGGCGCCTAGACGCGACGGATATAGTGTAAAAGATAGCTAGCAAGTCCTAACGCCGCGTAAGGCTAGCGGTAAGAGTAAATTAGGAGAAGGTAAGAAGCGGAGTTAATTAGAATTAGCAGTATATAGCTCTAAGGATGATAATAAGGGTAAGCCTATTAGATATAAGAAATCAGATAATAGTAAGACTAAATCGGGTAGATATAATAAGTAGCCTTAACTAAAATTAGTAATAAGTGCTCTAGCGGAGGATAATAAAAGTAAGTTAGCTACGCCTAGAAAGTTAAACAGTTATAAGGCTAACCTAAATAGAAGTAGGAAATGCCCTTAAGCAGAATTAGCGGTAGATACCCTTATAGAAAACAGCAATAACGAGCTGGTTATACATAGAAGGTAATTAATAAAGGGAAAATGTAACCTATCTGCCTATAAGCCTATATTAGCGAGTAATAGTGGTACCGGAGAAATTGCCGTAGATAATAGTAAATTACCGTAACCTATTACCGAACCTAAAGGTATATACTAGCCTAATAATATAATAGACGACCCTACTACCGTATCGCCAACCGTTAATACCTCTTAAGATATTACCGTAAAGGATAGCAAATTGCCGTAACGTGCCGGTGGACATAATAATTAGTTCTTATATTATACTAACTCTAAGAACATAGAGAGTGGAGATAAAAATAAGGATTTAGTTAATAATAACGACTAAGATAAGGATTTAGTTAATAATAACAACTAAGATGTAAATGTAGAGGAAGAGCTTAACTAGTAATCTTTCTTAGCCCAGCTCTATAAGGCTAGGAAGGATAACCTAGATAGCGCACTAGCGTATATAACGGAGGCGGATCTTCTGCTCACTCTAGAGTATTTCCTACTTATCTTATTAAAAGTACTCTCTAAGACCACCCTAATTAAACTCTTTAATTAGGGCCTTGTATTAGGCTTTAAATTTAGCCTATACTAAGTAGTATATATAGCTTAGGCATTTAAATAAGAGAGGATAATTAAAGGAGGTGGTATCTATATAGACGAACCCGGCGCGGGCAAGACTATATAAATAATTACTTAATAGCTAATAAACTACTTTTATTATTAAAACGTAATAGACGTTTAAGAGGCCTAAGCCGCTGGGGACGTAAGCCGCTACCTACCTAAGATGTATTCGCTAGATATAAAATGCCTATAGGTAGTAAAGCAGCTAATTATATACTACTGCGAAGACAACTTTAAAAAGCTGTACCCTATAGACCTATAGCAAGGCTGCTTAGTTATTTTTACGCCAACCCTAGGCCTGCTAGGATTCCTAAAGGACGCGAGTGTAATATTATAAGATGGCGTAATTATAAAGCGCCCTAACCCGCCCTGGATTATAATTCTCGCCCCTAGTTATAATAAAGTTAAGATATTTAGTAAACTAAAAAAGGATAAATGGCCGTAAATTTATAAGGCTTTTAAGTGGACCAATAAGGAATAATAGGAGAATAATAATAATATATATCTGGTTAGCAAGACTCTCCTATTACACCTATAGGGTAAAGCTAAGTTTAAGAATAATTATTACCCTGCCCCTAATATAACAAAACTATTA